>Ga0307507_10001617_pt1 | contig 49868 bp, 34 predicted proteins | sample 7_EM_MG_FD_207223 | JGI IMG/M metagenome (GOLD analysis project Ga0307507, IMG submission 207223) | Populus trichocarpa ectomycorrhiza microbial communities from riparian zone in the Pacific Northwest, United States - 7_EM | ecosystem: Host-associated > Plants > Roots > Unclassified | place... | reverse complement strand
GAATGAGGAAAGGGGTAAGGAACTTAAGGTTCCTCACCACGCTAGGGCCACGTCAGCACGTGACGGCAACATGCCTAGCGTGACGGCAGCTTGCCTTATTCCCGACACTGGCAACTCTTCTTTTTGTGGTTGCCATCTATATATATACAAACAGACAGGATGCGACAATACTAGACAGTGTACAATAATACCAAACAATATGCGACAATACTAAACAATATGCGACAATACTAAATAATATGCGACAATACCAAATAATATGTGACAATACCAAACAATATGCGACAATACCAAACAATATGCGACAATATGTGATAATGCGGCAGTTGGCAGATAACGCAAAGACGGGTAGGCCGCTAAGGCGCTAATAGTAAGCAAGCCAATAGCGATTTTCTATCCCGGGGATGGAAAATCCTAATTGGCTGGTTTAAGTTAGGGTCTATAGAATATTATACTCCTACTCCCTTTTAACCTAACCTTTAACTTGTATACGTAGAGTGTTTGTGTTAACAAACGTTTTTAGAGCCTTGTTTAGGTTTGCCTTCGTTATTACGTTTACTAGGTTATCTTAACCGTTAATCTATTAAATCTTAAAGAGTTCTTGCCGTTTGTAGGATTAATAAAGTGCTATAATATCGATTATAAGGCGCTTCTCCTTTGTAGTACCAAGCTTAACCAAGCACTTATAGAGGGAGTATAAATCGGTGTATACGATCGTAGGGATAATAGGGAGTTTAAGTTAATTTATAATTATCTTTAGGGTAGTTCTAATTGCAATTGCTATATTAACTCCGCTAACTATTCTATATATCTCTAACGCCAAAACACTTTAGGTAATGCGCTTGCTCTTAGTTAAGCTCTAATGGATAAGGTTGCTATAGATTATAAAGTTATTCTCTCCAGTAAACTTATTTGTAATAATAATCTTATATCCTAGCTGGGAGCTAAAATCTTTATTGTTTATAAACGATCTATTAACAAATACAAAGAGCTTGGCGGTGGGAAGATTAATAGGTATATAGTATAGGCCCCAGTTGAGATGGTTTATTTGCCAGGAAAGGCGTTTATTTAGGGCAAGAACGTCGTCCTTAGTTAGTTTCTAGTGTTAGGCAGCAACAGAGAGATTAAATAAAGCCTTAGGTTAATAAATAGAAGTAACATAAGCTCCGCGAGCGCGTTGCTCTATATATCCTTGCTTTAGAGAATTAGTGTTAATAATGTCAATCTTCTTACCTTAACCCTTCTGGCGCAGAGCAATAGAATCCTCGTTTAGGGAGAGGATGCATCTATTAAAGAGTAATAGTATTGTTAAACTAAGCTTTTCCTTTGGCTTTGCTATAAGATTTGCCTTTACTAGCTTGTCTTCTTTAAGAGCTAAGAACTGGTCGTCTCCTAAGATAATTATATTATTAGTTTACATGCCGATAATTCCAAATGGAGTTCCTATAGTTGTGATAAGGAAGCAGGGATTAAATATAGAAGTAGTTATTAAAAGCTTCTCTTTATAGTGCTTGCTGTAGGTAGCCTACTAGTGAGTTCCTGCCTCTGCAATCCTATATAATGGCTTAAGCACAACCATGATTGTATCTTTAGGATACTAGTGGCGAATTTGCTCTGGAAGGTATGCCAATATTAAGCGCTAAAGGTGCGTCTCTAATTAGGTATAGGCTTAAGTAATATCTTATAAATAAACCGCTATTCTATTCTTTATTAAGGAGGGAGCTAGCGTAATAATAACTCGCTGACTAGCTCGTTGAATTGTGGGAGACTATGTAAGAATTACCTCCTTGCCGTCGTTATTATAGCCTTGGATGACAAGCCTTGATTTCTTAAATAGGGTGTTAGTAGCTTTGCCCTTAATTTTATTAACTATTTTTGACTTAAAGATGCGAACTCTATTAAACTTAGTAGGGTTATACTTCTTGAATTTAAAGACTCCTTTTATAATAAGACCCTTAATCTCCTGCTTGTTAGATACTTAGAAAGGAGCTCCTAAAGTTATAATATAACCTTCCTTTTAGAGCTGTTTTGTGAGTTTAAAGTTATCCTTCTCCTTAGCTGTTATAAAGGCTATTAATAACTCAACTCCATTTTTAATGGCGGTAATAAATTGCTCTTTAAAATTAATAAAATGTTGGCAATTTTATAATCTCTTTAGGCAACCTCTACCGTGTTATAGTTGTGGCGCATTTACTAATATTGTATTAGGATTATAGTCGCCTTCTAGAGCACGTTAATTGTGGTTCTCCTTTAGGGCATCTTCTAGGGCATCCTATAAAGGCTTAGAACTGTTATCTTTGTAGTAAGGCTTAATAATAGTTAAACGGAATTAAGTGGGTCTGTAAGGTATCTAAATAGTACAAGTCTAGCCATTAATTATAATAAGTTAATATGGGCCTGACCATCCTCCCTTTTTACGCCATACGCGTACTTTAGACTGGAGTAGCAGATTAAGCGTAGTTAAGGTATTTAGGCCATTTCTTATTCCTAGTGCATTGTTGACTTGGCGTGTAGCGTAGAGATGTTATACCTCCTTTGTTGCCTTGCGAATAGCCTCAGCTCGTTACACAACGGAGGGAGATAGTGGAGAATTGTTAGTTATTTAAGGGTAGGCGCCGAAGACTAGTAATATGGGTACGAGTCTATCTGGGCTAGCAGAATTGTTAATAGCTTTAATAGCCATTTATAAGGTAAGTTCTTTGCTAGCGTCCTCTAGTTCTGAAGAGATAATCTTATATATACAGCGTAATAGCGTGTAATATCGCTCCACTTTTCCAATACTATTATGTGCCTTAATAGGGACTTCCTTGACCTTAATTGCCATTGCCTTTATCTATTATTGAAACTCTGTAGATAAGAAGTTCTTTTCTATATTATAGACGATTTAATTAGGGGGTTTTAGGTAGATATTAATCTAGCATAACTAAAGGGTATCCTATGCGTTCCTAGCTGATATATCCTTTAAGAATCGTGCGGCTTGGAAGGAGGTTAAAAAGTTAATAACTTAGAGTACTGGCTTGCCGCTGAGATATATAACGTTGATGATGATATAGAAGTTAAAGTTGTAGTTATTTTTAAGGGTGAACTTAAATCGGCCAGGGGACTTCTGGTTTATTTGGTAGTAATAGCAGTACTTTATAAGATGCTTAATTGCCTTAACCTTAACTTTATGGCCTACTCGCTGAAGAACCCTAAGCAATTAATAAACAGATGGGTGGCCAAAACGATGGTGTAGTTGGCGTAATTCTGACTTAGTTAAGTGGCTTTAAGCAATACTCTTTTCTAGTTAATAAAGGAGCAACTAGGGGTGACCCTACTTGCGTATAATAGGCACCTAATTGTCTCCCTAAATAAGTATATTCTTAAGGTTGTTAAGCCTAACGCCTAACTTATCTATATCTTTAATGCAAAATAGAAACGGAGTGTTTGTAGGAATAATATGGAAAGTAATATATTCTAAGGGGGTTTAGACCCTAATTGTACTAAGAGAGATTGTAGTACCTTTACTAAAGTGAATTGTATATTGGCCTGCTGTTAATTAGTTAATCTAAACAGAGCTATTAAGCTGCTAAAGGGCTTAAACTTAAGGTTCTCCTACTATAGATACTCCTATAGCTCTAGTATCCGGTATGATACTATAGAAGACGTTCGCTGAGTATCTATTATTAAAGGAAAACGCGGAGCTCTTCTTTGGCTTATTAAAGATATCTAACTTTGTGATAAAATGGAGTATAGATTGGTTATTAAGAACAGCAACGGTTTGTATACCATTTACCTTACCATACTCAGTAAAGTATTGGTTAGGAGAGTAGTCCTTAATTTCTATATCTATAAGGAGCTGTTTAACCTTATTAACCTCACCCTTAAGGTCTTCTACGCCTTTATATTAAACCATAAAGCTTTAGAAGTAGGCCGTAGTAACCTTATAATTTCCGATGTTTCTTACACTCTAACGGAACTTGTTATATACCTCTTTTCGCTTATTAAGGGAGTGTCTAGTTAACTAGCACTTTAGCTTTTTATAAACGTAGCACTTCTTCTGGTAATTACTTTGAAATAAACCTCTATAAGGACCTCCATGGTTACCTTATAGTTGATATTAATCGTACCCTCTTCCATATTCCCTACCACGGCCACTATATATTTGATCAGTCCAGTTATAATTATATTAGTTGGGAATACTTGTTTGGGTAGGGTTTTTAGTATAGAGCTGTTGAGATTCTTGTGTTTGTATTATAGTACCTACGGCGGAGCGTAGCTTAGTATATACTCCTTTAAATATATCTATAGGTTTGTATAGCGCCAAGTTATATTTAGGAATGTTATGGCATGCTAAGATAACCTGGTCCCTTAGGCTGTTCTTATTTTAGTAGGTTTTAGTAAGGCCACGTTAGATTTTCTAGAGTTTATTAAAGAGTAGTTAAAGGCACTCTAAACAAGTCTTTATTGGGTTGGAAGTAATAACTCTCTAGAACATAGTCTCTTGCCATTTGGATATATAAAGTTGGTAATTTTTATTAGTCTTAAAGTGGGCTCTAGTAAGCTGAAGCATTATATTAAAGCTATAGTTTTTACCCGTAATATGGTTATAATAGAATATTGCTGCCCGTCCCCTTAACATAATAGAGAAAGCGTAATGGTACTAGTAGCGTTAAATTTTAACCTTATTATAACAGTTATAGAAGACCTGTAGTTTTGCTTTGAGTATATTGTATAGTTCTCCTCTAAACTTCTTTTCTTTGTCCAAATATACCTTTATCAGATTCGTGACTTCTCGTAGTAAAGGCTCACCGGTTGGCTGGAGTGGAGGAGGTAGAGGCGGAGTAACTCTAAGTAGGAGGGCACCTCTAGGTAGGAGAGCAGCTCTAGGTGGGGGGTTAGCGTTCTAGGGGTTTTAATACAAATTAAAGTTACCTTCCGAAGAATATGGGTTGTTTTTAGGTTTCTGTAGTTAATATATAATCTCAGCTTCCGTCTATATTGGTTCTTCTATACTAGTAATAACGGCCTAAATATTACTAGCAATTGGGTTACCGTTCTTAGCAACGTATACCCTATTCCTATAGAGGAAGTCTTAAAAATCCCAAATAATATTGACGTTGCTAAGTGCCTAGGTATCAGCAGTCTATCCTATAAAATCCTCCCTAAAATACTCCTATAGTTGTAAATCGGCGTAGCATCTATTTTGGTAGAATATAATATGGTGTAGGAGAAAGCCGTTAACTTATTTTGTGGTATAAGTTGTTATATCAAAGGCGAATTCGTCCTAATCTTTATTAATAAGTTTCGCATGCTTAGCTACCCCTAGTGGTAAAGAGTCTTTCCAGTTATTTAAAGTAGGCGTAGCCATGTTTTTGGAGGGAGGGAAGTGTTATTAGTGTAGGGATTGTTGTTTGGTACGCATTCATAACGTGTATTTACGGTTATGGGGCTTAGGACCAGTTCTGGCCTTAAATCGCGAAGACTTGTAAAGCGTGTTGTTCTACGTAATAGACGCAAGAATCTGTAATCTTGGAAAGGCTTAGGACCAGTTCTGGCCTTTAGATCCTTAGATTTGTGGAAGAGTTTTATTTAAGGTTTAGAACCAGTTCTGACCTTAAAAGACAGCTTCCTTTAGCACGAGTAGTACTGGTATAGTGGCTTGTCTCTTCTTAGTGATACCTAGCTATTCTATGGTATAACAGTGAAGTTAACCACTGATTAGTATTGGTTATATAAGGGGATATTACGTAGCTACGGTTCGTAGATAGTATAATGGTTGTTCTTCTTTTTGATAGGAATGAGGAAAGGGGTGAGGAACTTAAGGTTCCTTACCACGCTAGGGCCACGTCAGCACGTGACGGCAACATGCCTAGCGTGACGGCAGCTTGCCTCATTCCCGACAGAACTTAACCTTATTAATAAACTACTATAGGTAAACTGTACGGCCCCTTCTCTACAGGAGTGCCGCGAAAAGGTAAAGAATGCTACTAGCCCATAGTCCCTTGAAAACGGACTGCTTAAGTACTAGGAACGGCTGGTAGTGGCAAAGGAATAGAATTTACGGACTCGGCTTATTACCAAAGTATATACTTAGGTCTCTACGGCCCACCCTAGAAAAAATAAGACCTATAGAATTATTGGCGACCGCTACTACTAGCCCGGAATGGTTATAGATATTGACCGCTATGTATAGAACTATAACGACTGCTGTAGGTCTATAATTCTATAAGATAAGACCCTAGGGCTATTAAAGCTACTCCTAATACTAGAACGCCCCTAGTAGTATATCTTTATAGACTTCTATGAGTTACCTACGGACCACGACGGATATAATATGGTTATAATCCTAGTTAACTGCTTTAGTAAGCGCCCGTTCTTAATCCCCTGTTATAAGAATATTGATGCTAAAGAGGCGGCCTAACTGTATATCTACTATATCTACCAAATTTACGGACTACTAGATACTATTATATCTAACTACAGGCCGCAGTTTATATTGGCCTTCTGGAACAAGTTTACCTGGATCCTAGGTATTAGGCTAAAGCTCTCTACAGCATACCACCCCTAGATAGACGGTTAGACGGAGATTATAAATTAGTACTTAAACTAGAGACTCCGGCCCTTTATTAACTACTTTTAGGATAACTAGAGTAAACTACTACCTATAATAGACTACGCCCAGGCAACCCTACCCTATAACTCTACGGGGTTTGCACCTATTTAGCTAGAAATAGGATACTTACCCTATATAAGCTTTGACTGGAAGAGACCAGAAGGACCATAGACTATACGCGAAAAACTATCTTATAAGGAAGCACAGCAGTATGCTAAACGCTTAGAAGAAGTATAGACGGTAGCCTATAAGAACCTAGAGAAGGCCTAGAAATTAATAGAATAGTAGGTAAATAAGCACAGACGCAAGCCTAACTTTACCGTAGGCGATAAGGTCTGGGTTATAATAAAGAACTAGAAGATAGAACGGCCTAGCCATAAGCTAGACTATAAAATAGCAGGACTATATAAGATCCTTAATAAAGAAGGCAACTTATATAAGGTTAAACTCCTAGACTTAATTAAAGTCCACCCTATTTTCTCACTAGATAAGCTATGGAAAGCTACAAATAACCTACTACCTAGATAAAAGAATGAGCCTCCACTACCAATTTAAGTTAATGGCGATGATGAATAGGAAGTTAATAAAATACTAGCCTATAAACTAGTATAAGAAACGCTAAAATATTATATCTAATAGAAAGGTTATAATCTAGACCCAACCTAGTACCCCGCCTAGAACTTTATAAGTTGCCCCTAGAAGCTTAAAGAATTCTACAACTAATACCCTAATAAGCCAGGACCCCCAAAGTATCTAGACAAGTAAATGGAGTGCTAGTATAGCGAAGATAATAAGCTACCTGTCGAGTATATAGATAAGAACACCCTATAGACATAATACGGATATACAAAGCCTAAGGGCAGGCTTTTTTAGAGGGGGGGGTAATGTTACGGCGCTAGTAGAAAACGGTGGATTATAGTAAACGTTATAGTAGACGCCAAGTTATATAAGTCCACGTAACTAGAGGACCGCATAAAACTTCGCACAGCGCTGCTATTCTTCTCCCTTCCTTTCTCTAGCTTTGGATCCTTGTTTATAGACTACTAATTATACAGGCTTACGCGTCCCTTATGCCGTGCTTGTGCCTCAATTAACTAAGTCGCTAACAATACTTATAGTATCTATTGGTTTCACAAGGTGATATTATATAGCTACAGGTTATAGCTAGTATAATATTGGTTAATTGATTCTTTTTAGGAATAAGGAAAGGGGTGAGGAACTTAAGGTTCCTTACCACACTAGGGCCACGTCAACACGTAACGGCAATATGCCTTATATAACGGCAACTTGCCTTATTCCTAACACTGGCAACTCTTCTTTTTGTGGTTGCCATCTATATATATACAAACAGACAGGATGCGATAATACCAGACAGTATATAACAATACCAAATAATATGCGACAATATGCGACAATACGGCAGTTGGTAGAATTTGGCGGATAACGCAAAGATAGGTAGGCTGCTAAGGCGCTAGTAGTAAGCGAGCCAATGGCGATTTTCCATCCTAGGGATAGAAAATCCTGATTAGCTGGTTTAAGTTAGGGTCTATAAAATATTATACTCCTACTCCCTTTTAACCCAACCTTTAACTTATATATATAGAGTGTTTGTGTTAATAAACGTTTCTAGAGCCTTATTTAGGTTTGCCTTTATTATTACATCTACTGGGTTATCTTAACCGTTAATCTATTAAATCTTAAAGAGTTCTTGCCGTTTGTAGGATTAATAAAGTGCTATAATATTAATTATAAGGCGCTTCTCCTTTATAGTACCAAGCTTAACCAAGCACTTATAGAGGGAGTATAAATTAGTGCATATAATTATAGGGATAATAGGAAGTTTGAGTTAATCTATAATTATCTTTAGGGTAGTTCCAATTGTAATTGCTATATTAACTCCGCTAACTATTCCATATATCTCTAACGCTAGAACGCTTTAAGTGACGCGCTTACTCTTAGTTAAGCTCTAATAGATAAGATTGCTATAGATTATAAAATTATTCTCTCTAGTAAATTTGTTTGTAATAATAATTTTATATCCTAACTAGGAGCTAAAATCTTTGTTATTTACGAATAATCCATTAATAAATACAAAGAGCTTAGCAGTAGGAAGATTAATAGGTACGTAGAGTAGTCTCTAATTAAGATGGTTCATTTGCTAGGAAAGATGTTTATTTAGGGCAAGAATGTCGTCCTTAGTTAGTTCCTGGTATTAGGCGGCAATAAAGAGATTAAATAAAGCCTTAGGTTGATAGATAGAAGCAACATAAGCTCTATAAGCGCGTTGCTCCATATATCCTTGCTTTAGAGAATTAGCGTTAATAACGTTAATCTTCTTACCTTAACCCTTCTGGCGCAAAGTAATAGAATCCTTGTTTAGGGAAAGGGTGCATCCGTTAAAGAGTAATAGTGTTATTAAATCAAGCTTTTCCTTTGGCTTTGCTATAAGATTTGCCTTTACTAACTTATCTTCTTTAAGAGTTGAGAATTGGTCGTCTTCTAAGATAATTATATTATTAGTTTGCATGCCGACAATTCCAAATAGAGTTTCTATAGTTGTAATTAGGAAGTATAGGTTAAATATAAAAGTAGTTATTAAAAGCTTTTCTTTGTAGTGCTTGCTATAGGTAGCCCACCAATGGGTTCCTACCTCTATAATTCCATATAATAGCTTAAGCACAACCATAATTGTATCTTCGGGATATTAGTGACAAATTTGCTCTAAAAGGTATGCTAATATTAAGCGCTAAAGGTGCGTCTTTAATTGGGCGTAGGCCTAAGTAATATCTTATAAATAAACCGCCATTCTATTCTTTATTAAGGAGGGAGCTAGTGTAATAATAACTCGCTGACTAGCTCGTTAAATTATAGGAGATTATATAAGAATTACCTCCTTATTATTATTATTGTAACCTTAGATAATAAGCCTTAATTTCTTAAATAGGGCGTTAGTAGCTTTGCCCTTAATTTCATTAAATATTCTTAATTTAAAGATACAAACTTTATTAAACTTAGTAGGGTTATATTTCTTAAATTTAAAGACTTTTTTTACGATAAGACTATCGATCTCCTGCTTATTAGATACTTAGAAAGGAGCTTTTAGAGTTATAATATAACCTTCCTTTTAAAGCTGTTTTACGAGTTCAAAGTTAGCCTTCTTCTTAGCTGTTATAAAGGCTATTAATAGCTTAACTCTATTCTTAATAGCGGCAATAAATTGCTCTTTAAAATCAACAAAATATTAGCAATTTTATAATCCCTTTAGGCGACCTCTACCGCGTTATAGTTGCGGCGTATCTACTACAATTATATTAGAATTGTGGTCGCCTTCTAGAGTATATTAATTGTGGCTCTCCTTTAGGGCATTTTCTATAGTATCCTGCAAAGGCTTGGAACTGTTATCTTTATAGTAAGGCTTAATAACAGTTAAATGGAATTAAGTGGGTTTATAAGGTATCTAAATAGTATAAGTCTGGCCATTAATTGTAATAAGTTGATATAGGCCTGACCATCCTCCCTTTTTACGCTATACGCGTACCTTAGACTGGAGTGGTAGATTGAGCGTAGTTAAGGTATTTAGGCCATTTCTTATTCCTAGTACGTCGTTGACTTGGCGTATGGCGTAGAGATATTGTACCTCCTTTATTACCTTGCGAATAGCCTTAGCTCGTTACACAACGGAGGGAGATAGTGGAGAATTGTTAGTTATTTAAGGGTAGGCGCTAAAGACTAGTAATATGGGTACGAGTCCATTTAGGCTAGTAGAATCGTTAATAGCTTTAACAGCTATTTATAAGGTAAGTTCTTTACTAGCGTTCTCTAGTTCTAAAGAGATAATCTTATATACGCGGCGTAATAGCGTATAATATTACTCTACTTTTCTAACACTATTATGTGCCTTAATAGGGACTTTCTTGACCTTAATTGCCATTGCCTTTATCTATTGTCGAAACTCTGTAGATAAGAAGTTCTTTCCTATATTATAGATGATTTAATTAGGGGGTTCTAGGTAGACATTAATCTAGCATAATTAAAGGGTATCCTATATGTTCCTAGCTGATATATCCTTTAAGAAACGTACGGCTTGGAAGGAGGTTGAGAAGTTAACAACTTAGAGTACTAGCTTGCCACTAAGATATATAATGTTAATAATAATATAGAAGTTAAAGTTGTAGTTATCTTTAAGGGTAAACTTAAATCGGCCAGGGGACTTTTGGTTTATTTAGCAGTGATAGTAGTACTTTATAAAATGCTTAATTGCCTTAACCTTAACTTTATAACCTACTCGCTGAAGAACCCTAAGTAATTGGTAAACGGATAGGTGGCTAAAATAATAATATAGTTAACGTAACTCTGACTTAGTTAAATAGCTCTAAGTAACACTTCTTTTTAGTTGTTAAAGGAGCAGCTAAGGGTGACCCTACTTACGTATAATAGGCACCTGATTATCTCCCTATATAAGCATATTCTTAAGGTTGTCGAGCTTAACGCCTAATTTGTCTATATCCCTAATGCAGAATAGAAACGGAGTGTTCGCGGGAATAATGTGGAAAGTGATATATCCTAAGGGGGTTTAGACCCTAATTGTGCTAAGAGAGATTGCAGTACCCTTGCTAAAGCGTATTATATATTAGCCTGCCGTTAATTGGTTAATCTAAATAGAGCTATTAAGCTACTAAAGGGCTCGAACTTGAGGTTCTTCTACTGTAGATACTCCTGCGGCTCTAGTATCTGGCATAATACTATAAAAGACGTTTGCCGAGTATCTATTATTAAAGGAGAATATGGAGCTTTCCTTTAGCTTATTAAAGATATCTAACTTCGTAATAGAATAGAGCGTAGATTGGTTATTAAGAATAGTAATAGTTTATATACCATCTACCTTACCATACTTAGTGAAGTATTGGTTAGGAGAGTAGTCCTTAATTTCTATATCTATAAGGAGCTGTTTGGTCTTATTAACCTCACCCTTAAGATCTTCTACGCCTTCATATTGAACTAGGAAGCTTTAGAAGTAGGCCATAGTAACTTTATAATTTCCAACGTTTCTTGCACTCTAATGAAACTTGTTATATACCTCCTTTTGCTTATTAAGGGAGTGTCTAGTTAATTAGCAATTTGGCTTCTTATAAATATAGCACTTCTTCTAGCGATCACTTCAAAATAAACCTCTATAAGGACCTCCATAATTGCCTTATAGTCAACGTTAATTATACCCTTTGCTGTATTCCCTACCACGGCTACCATATATTCGGTTAGTCTAGTTATAATTATGTTGGTTAGGAATACTTGGTTAGGTAGGGTTTTTAGTATAGAACTATTAAGATTCTTATATTCGCATTATAGTACCTACGGCGGAGCGTAGCTCGGTATATGCTCCTTTAAACGTATTTATAGGTTTATATAGCGCCAGATTACACTTAGGAACGCTATAGCAGGCTAAGATAACCTAGTCCCTTAGGCTGTTTTTATTTTAGTAAGTTTTAGTAAGGCCACGTTAGATTTTCTAAAGTTTATTAAAGAGTAATTAAAGGCACTCTAAATAAGTCTTTGTTGGGTTAGAAGTAATAACTCTCTAAAATATAGTCTCCCGCTATTTAGATATATAAAGTTGGCAATTTTTATCAGTCTTAAAGTGAGCTCTAGTGAGCTAAAGCATTATATTAAAGCTATAGTTTTTACCCGCAATATGGTTGTAATAGAATATCGCTGCCTGTCCCTTTAATATAACAGAGAAAGCGTAGTGGTACTAATGGCCTTAAATTCCAACCTTGTTGCAACAGTTATAAAAGACCTATAGTTTTATTCCGAGTATGTTATATAGTTCTCCTCCAAACTTCTTTTTTTTGTCTAAATATATCTTTATCAGATTCGTAACTTCTTATAATAGAGGCTTACTGGTTGGCTAAAGTGGAGGCGGTAGAGGAGGTAGAGGAAGAGTACCTTTAGGTAGAAAAGTACCTCTAGGTGGAAGAGTACCTTTAGGTAGAAGAGTAGCGTTCTAGGGGTTTAGATATAAATTAAAGTTGCCTTCTAAAGAATATTAGTTGGTTTTGGGTTTCTATAGTTAACATATAATCTTAGCTTCTGTCTATACTAGCTCCTCTGTTCTAATAATAACGGCCTAAATATTACTAGTAATTGGGTTACCGTTCTTAGTAATATATACCCTATTTCTATAGAGGAAGTCTTAAAAATCCTAGATAATATTAATATTTCTAAGTACTTAAGTATCGGCAGTCTATCCTATAAAATCCTTCCTAAAATATTCCTATAGTTGTACATCGGCGTAGTGTCTACTTCGGTAGAAGAGAATATGGTGTAGGAGGAAGCTATTAACTTATTTTGCCGTATAGGTTGTTGTATTAAAAATGGGAAAATCGTCCTAATCTTTATTAATAAGTTTTGCGTACGTGGCTACCCCTAGTGGTAAGGAGTCTCTCCAGTCGTTAGCCATATTTTTGGAGGAAGGGAAGTGTTATAGGGTTATAGGAGAGGAGGTGTTATTGGTATAGGAATTATTGATTGTTATTTGGTACGCGTTTAGACGAGAATCTATAATTATAGGGCTTAGGACCAGTTCTGGCCTTAAATCGCGAAGACTCGTAAAGCGTGTTATTTTGTGTAATGGACGCAAGAATCTGTAATCTGGAAAAGGCTTAGGACTAGTTCTGGCCTTTAAATCCTTAGATTCGTAGAAGAGTTCTATTTAAGGTTTAGGACTAGTTTTAACCTTAAAAGACAGCTTCCTCTAGCACGAGTAGCACTGGTATAGTGGCTTATCTCTTCTTGGTGGAATACCTAGCTGTTCTATAGTATAACAGTGAAGTTAACTACTGATCAGTGTTGGTTTCACAAGGTGATATCACGTAGCTGTAGGTTGTAGCTAGTATGATATTAGTTGATTGATTCTTTTTAGGAATAAGAAAAGGGGTAAGGAACTTAAGGTTCCTCACCACGCTAGGGCCACGTCAACACGTGACGGCAATATGCCTCGCGTGACGGCAACTTGCCTCATTCCCGACAGTATCTCTTTGGTATATGACTTAAGCCTCACTTAGTCTCTTTATATATTGCTCTAACTTAGTACTATACTAACTTGGTTTACTGTCGCACTTTATATTATTAAGTATCTCTAATATTGACCTAATCTATAACCTAATTAATCTTTAGATTATATTCCTGTAACTAAGGTATCCCTAGTATTACCTTATCTTTTCCTAATAGTAAGATATTAAAAGACATTCTAACTAGTCTCCCTTTAATAGTTAACTAAATAGGTCCTATTTTAAGATTAATAATACCTCCTTTATAAGCTATCTAATCTCCTAAAATTGTTATAAGTGGATATAGGTGTTCCTTTTATCTATATAGTAACCCTATTCTTTCTACTACTACTAGGAATATGTGGTTTCTTATTGCTCTACTGTCTATTAGTGCTTTAAACTATTAATCTTACCACTTAACTTATAAGTTTAGGTGTTGTCCTTAAATTCCTTTAAGGGTTTAAGGCTCTACTATTAGTTCCCTCTAGTTTTATAGGCCTCCCCTTTTTCTAACTATTAGCTGCTAGATCCTATTTATACTTGGTCGACTTTTGGCTAATACTTAGTTTATTTCTTTTCCTCTACGTGCTATAAATAAGTGTTCTTTAGGTAATCCCACCACTATTATCCATCTAGGTATTCTTCTGTAAGAAATCTTCTAGTTAAAGTGTTAAGTCCCCTTAACTCTGCACTTCTATTAGGTGCTATCTATATATATACTTAGCGTCTCTAAACCGTTTTTCCTCTGGTGCCTAATATATTCTTACTAAGTATTTCTAGTTTTTGTCTTTTAGTGCCTTATATATATTGCACACGTTATCTATATAAGCTATCCACGATAATGTATAATACGCTAGGTGACTTAGGTTAACTCTTGGCTTGTTTTTATCCTTAAGTTTAAACCTATACCTAGTTAACCTAACCACTGGTATTTCTACTGCGGGTATTAAGATTTATTATTCTCCTTTCTAGTCCCTAAATCCTTCTTTTAGGTTCCTTAACGTTATAATTAATACTCCTTTAATATAACTTATGCGTTTTTCTGTAATAGGTTGGTCTTGGACAACTTTTTTATCTAGCTATATATAAAAGTCTTCCTATTTGTTGTTGTGTTGTTGCCTATACCACTTTCCATACAACTGGTTTAGTGTATATGGTCTATCTATAAGAAAGTACCTTATTATTACTGCGTTGTAATATCCTTTAGTATATCTTTCTTTAAACCTAATTAGAATGTCTAGATCCTCTTCTTATTCTAATTTATCTAACTACTTTACTCTAGGCGTCCCTGCATTAGGCCTATTAGTGACTCTTTATATAGGTGCTTTGTCCCTTATATAGCCTAGTATAGCTAACCTCTTATCTAGCTTTTGCTCTTGCTATGTGATGATTCTTTATCTAAACTTATCTATAGTTTCCTATTTTCTGCGTCTTATAGCTAGATTCTTAAAGTCGTTTTGCTTTTTAATCTTAGTATTAACTTTTTAATCTTTAGGCTAAACACCATGTTTACCTAGAATTACTATAGTCCTTATTTATTTCTTAAAATCTTGGCTTCCTACTAATGTTCTTACTTATTCCCTAAACTTGTGGTTCTTAAACTTACGTCCTATACTTATTTGTTTATTACTAAACTAAGTTACTGCTCTTTCCTATTAGTTTTTGTTTATTATGGGTTCTTAAGCTATCCTTATTGCGTTTTATAAGTTTGGAGCTTTCCTTATCTCTTTATAAGAATCTTGGACCTATGGCCTTTTGCCTTTTATAAGTGGTGAGCTAGTACTAGTAGTTGTCTGCTTGCTTAATTATCTCTAGATATTACTCCTTCCGTTTTATAAAGCAATGGATGCCATATCTAATAGTATTATAATACCCGTTACTGATCCGTATTTTATAGTAGTTTTAGTCTCTACTTCTATTGCGTTACTAAGGTATAAGTGCTTCTAGTTAGCCTTATTTTCTTCCTTGTTGCTATTAATTAATAAGTACTCTAACTTTATTGTTATTATTGCTAATCTTTATCCGCACGTTACTTTAATATCTTAATTTAGCTTATAGAGTTAATTTTATTCTTCGTCTAACTCTCTAGTTCCTTTAAGCCTTCTTAACTCTAGCTCTTACGGCTAATAGCTTACGCCATACTTAGCATCTTTATAAATTTAGCATGCGTTGTTATAACAAAACATAAAGTGTTTAATTAAACACTCCTTAATCCCGCGTAATATCCCTATGTTTACGTTATTATACTCTAACGACCTAGTGCCCTTTACCGTGTGGTTACTCTAACCACCTTTATAGTCTCTGGCGAAATGACCTTATTTTCCGCAATTTATATAAGCTCCCTTTTTAAACTATTTTTTTTATTATAGAGTCCGCCTAAACATCTTCTGCTGCTAAGATCCCTGGTTTGGCCTCTGCTCCCTAGTCCTATAATTACTTAATCCTTAACCTCTGGGTTTTTATAGTTTCTTTATCTATCTTTTAGATTCTTTGGTACCGCTTAGGTCTATTAGCTCTGCGTCATTCTATAGTTTTTGGCTCTATATTTACTGATGCGTGCTCTGCGCCTTATATAACTATAAAACTCTGTCTTACTCTTTCTTAGCTTGTTCCCTTTAATAGATCCTATTATTAATCTTTATTAACTAATCTATTAAGTCTTATAGACTTTCCGCATCTTCTATTAGGATAATTGCATCTTAGACTTTAGCCTTAAGTCCCTATTTATACTGTGCTATAAGCGCCTTATTATTCCACTTAACCTATATTATAAGTGTTTAAAACTGTGTTATATACTTAATTGCTAAAGAATGTTATACTAAGTTTTAAAGCTTCTATTCCGCTGTAGTTAATACTTTTGGGTTTCTAAATATCTGTGTTAGTCTTTCCACAAACCCGTTCCAACTAGTAAATATAAACTGTACATCTTAGTTAGTAGTTATTATACTACTGACCTATATCTCTGTAAGGTAAGGTTTAAACCATTTTAGTGCTCTTTCTATTAAGAATAATCCTGCGTACGCTACTTAATCTATAGGTGTTGCCAACTTTACTCCTTCCTGCATAACCTTAAAGTGCATTTATATAAGGAATCCTTTAAGTTTTAACCTTTCTCCTAATAATTGTTTAATTAACGGTAACTTAACCTTTATTACGCTAATTCTATTAATACATTCCTTAAGTATCCTATTATTGTTTAATAAGCGATTAACTATTTCCTATAACTGACCTCTTGTGACCACTTATAAGTCCATATCTGCTATACTAGTGTCTCCTAATCCTAAGATAGTTGTTGCTGTTAATAGCATTACAACTAGTGCTTTAGGTGGCATGTTGTTTGACTTTGTTAATACCGTAACTAGGTAGTAAATATGTAACAAAACCTTATAGCAAGAACTACGGTGGGTCCTGTTATTGGGCTAGGTATATAGGTAAATAAGAAGTTAACAACATAATAATAACTAGTAGAGTGGTTGCCTAATAGATTAACTCCAATTATATTCTAAGATTTACTATAAGGAGAGAACTATCTACGGTAAGGACTGAGGTCCTTTAAATACACAACCATACTCCTAAAAAACCCTCTCTTATACGTAAGGTACGTGTTATATATAAAGTATATAAGTTCCTCCCATTCCTTGCGTTTAATACGTAGCACACCATATAACCTTGGTTACCATTCCTCGTCATATAGCTCCACTAGTTCTATCCTAGACCATACCTATATTAACCAACTAGCTTCCGCCGACTCTTCCCCAAGTAGTTATAACATTGTACTTAAGCTGTCCGTAACACCCTATATACTTAATTAGTAACCCTTATCTATAATAGGATATAGTAGGTAAGAAGTATAAGGGTACTTTTTACCTTTTACTTAGGTGCATTACCTAAGGGCTCTTAGGGGTAGCTAAGGCTAGCCTTTAGCTAGGCCTTAGTACCTCCTTACATGCTCCTTAGGCCTACAACCCTTCCTCCCTTATTAGTTTGTCTCTATATAAGGCTATTGCCTACCCTTATTTCTATATCGTCCTCTTTTATCAACTCTCCTATAACTTATACTTAGCTTACTTATTTCCTACTATATACTTTAGCGATTATGCCTTATAAGGAGTTTACGTCTAATTAACTTAAAGCGCTAGAGTAAAGGTCTACTTATATCTTTCTAGACTGGAAATAATCTTTTCTACCTACTTACTTGTAAAAGGCTACTTTAAAGCTTGTAGTCCGAACCGACTTATAGCCTTATAACTTTTCCCCAGATTTAGCTCTGCCTTTAACTCTTCTAGCTCTTAAAAATATTTCTTAAGCGAGTAGAATAACTCGTAAGTAGTAAAAAGCTATACTTTATCTCATCCATCTAATAGCTGCTTAATCTTTTCGAGAATACCCTTAATATTAGTAACTTTCCTTTATAGGCGTTTAATGTCTTTCTTTATATCCTTAATGGCGACTAAGTACTAGAAGTAGAGCGAGGTGATTTTAGCGGATATATTAATTATAGTAATAACGCTTGCCGCCTCTAAAAGGCTATCTATAGTGCGATATATAACAGAAGGGATGGATTTAGTAATAGTATAAAGAATTTTTTTTTTAAGTAGAGTAGAAATTAGAAAATACTATATAAAGTATAATAATGAGCTTAAATATACTTTTTATAACTTTTTATAAATATAATAAAGCATATTAACTATATAAGTGATAATATTAAAGCTTTATTTATATAACTTATATACTAAAAACTAAACTTACTTAATAATATAGCTAGAAAGTTCTAAATATGCCTTAAATCTTTATTTGTATAATATTTATATATAATAATAATATATAGTTATATAATAAGCTTATTATTATTATTTAAAAAATAACTAAAGTTTAAAAAATTACTTTTTAAAACTTAATTTTTAGCATATATATATTATAGATTTATAAAATAAATATTATAAAAAGATAAATTTACCATTTAATAAGCTAGATGTAAATTTTTATATAAATATCTATAATTGTTATTAAGCTATAAGTATTTAAAAAAGACGTTTTTTGGTGTTTTTTGGTGTTTTTTAGCCGTGCATTGAGTGAGACCGTGCACGGAACGGGGAGAACTCCTATCTAGGCGTTGGAGGATTTGCTCAAGGGTCTGCTGGAGGGGCGCCTAGGGTTCGCCGGTCTGGCGGAGCCAGTCTGCATCAGCTCGTCGTGGAAGTAATTAATTAATTAAACTTAACTTATTAGCTTATTAGGTTAAATTAGTATTATTAGGGGGTTAAATATATAGGAGAAAGTGTCTCCTATATAAAATTATGAAAATTAAAGTTAAGTACTATAGAGTTCCACACCAAAGGCCCTTAGACGGCAGGGCGGACTTAAGGCTAATAGTAGCTGATTGGTTAAAAGAAAGTGGCGTTTTCTTAGGTAGAGACTAGTGACACTTTAGTGTTAGTGAGTGCGCCTTAAGTTTTGAGTGGCTTACTGAGATAACACCGAGGGTCTGATTTATGAGATAATTAACTCCAACTTTACCTGGAATACCCCACAACTTCCGATTTGGATATGTGCAAGCATCCAAGGAGTCACTCTAACATCACAGATTAATCAAGACAGGCTTTCTGAATTCTAAAATTCGTGTAATCCATGAGCTGAGCAAGGGAGGGGTATCTATTGTAGCAGTCGTAGCATCCGCTAACTCGCCATCAATCCACCGAACCACCCGCTGAAAAGAAAAGGGAAGAAGAGGCAAACCGAGCCCCAAACCCATGAAGGGAGAGGGGAAAAACTGGGAAAGTGTAGACCCAAAGCACAATGCAGGAGTAGGAAATGTCAAAGAAACGATCCAGTCTCGATCCAGAAAGCCGTAAGACATCGAAGGGTTACGTAGGAAGAGCACCAATGGTCAAGAGCCAAGTAGCGGCTGCCTCTCTAGCTGCAGAAGCTGATGCCGATGCCGTCGCTCAAGCATATCCCCGCGCGTGTAAGTCGTGAAGTCGTACACCCGTCGTCGTCCCGCCGTCCGGACGGCGTCCTCAATTTCCGCCCTGCCCGCGCCATCAACCATCTGCTGCGAGCATGGCCCACGCACCCAGGACACGCTCGTCATGACATGAAACGGGAACAGGTAGTGGTTGTGTGCTTCCCTCCTCCTTGGCGCGGACTAGATCCTACTCGTAGTCATGTGGCGGTGATGCCCACCTGTCATCCGAGTACGCCTTCGTCCGCTGCGGCCGCAGGTGAGGCATGAGATGGTGATATCGAAGAGGGAGACAATAGCGTTGATGATGGCTTTTAGGGCGGCGCCAATGGCGTTGACGATTGTCATAAGGCAGTTGCCAATGGTTCGGAAGATTGCCTCGACCTGTGAAAAGTTAGTACCTGAATGATAATTTATATTCGTATGTAAGTGAATTGAATTATACGTACGCAAGATACGACGGCACCCATGATGTCTGAGTTATGAGGAAGTTCTTTTCGGAACTGAGATGGAGGTTGTGCTTGAGTTGAGAAAAAGTCTCTTGATAATTGCTATGATGGATTGCGATGTAACTCTGCGAGATACCAAATTGTGGTTGGAAAGTTAATGTGGAAGCGTAGGAAGTTGTAGATCAGGTTGAGATCTTGTATTAGAGTGTGTTGTATGCTGGTGTCACGGCAAGCACGACGATGCCGCATTTATAAACAAATGACCACTTCACTACAACGTCATCGCTCCTGCATCCCATTCACGATTCTCGCAATCTCCATGGCATGGGCTCACCTGCCCCCAGCCGACAATGTGCGTCTCACACATTACAACCGCAAGCAGCAAAATGTTCCTCAGAAAACCTGCTCTGCACCACTCGCCTGCGTGTGACGTTACTACTGCGAATTCCGGTTTCACCTAACGCGGCAGCGATCTGCCCTCATGTCCGCATCGGTGCAATGTGGCTTGAGGACGAGGATATGCGCCACATGCTTAAATTCTTCTGACGTCGTTGGCTTCGCTGTAGCTTGCATCATCCTCACGCTCTTCCCCGGCGGGCAAATGCAGTATTGATCCTCGCTCTTGTGGCTAGTGATCGAGATCGTGGGCTTCTCTTATCCATCGGCAACCGAGCGATGTACACTTTGAGACGAGTCCCGATGGGCACTTGTTCCAATGCCGTGATTTGTGATATTGCTGACGGTTTTGGTGATGACGTAGATGTGGCTTTACTTTTCCATTTCTTGTCACATTTTCGGTGGCTGGAAAGCTTTGGCCCGTTACATGCACGGATGGAAAGCAAGGTCATGGTGGAAATGCCATCTTTCCGTACCAATCGTGTTTTTCGATAAAGGTCTTTGTTTTTAACAAGGATGTTAACATTCACATCACTGTGATTCAAGAAGGTTCAAGATTTCCTATGCATCCATATCAAATTCACTTCACTACCTTATCCTCTTCCTTATCCCCTAGGCATTGCTCCAATAAGCCATCCATTACTCATCTACTCACCCCTCCTATCAATTTGTCCAATGCTAGAAAGGACGACGCCATACGCCCACACAATGGCCCCTTATGGGATGCGCAATGCGTCTAATGCAAGGTAAAAAGGAATGGATTGTACAGCATGAATCAGATGCAGTAGACGAAATGAGGGTGATTTTCAAAGCTGCCCTATGCAGCAATGCCTCCATGCAAAGTGTGATAATAATCCCGAACTCCCCAAAACTCCAATGTGAAACCAAAGCACCCGAAATGGTGTATATCATAAAGGCCAAATGGTCCTACCGTCCCTTCGAATCCGTACTTTTGGACTTCACTTTCCTGTTCATAGAGTCGTTAATTTCTCCAGCTCGTACTTCGATGTAATGCCTACTGAGAACTTTTATATCGCACTCCCTGGCTAATTTTGTTGGTTCAAAACGGGTATTTCGTTCTCGCTAATCAGCGTTTTTAATGGCGGTCGGTATGATGAAGAAGGTGATGCAGTCGGGTTCCGACTCCTAGGTACAGGTAGCGGGCTGGGTACTCGATCGGCGTCAGGTGGTGTTAGTGGCCTGCTGATCATGCCTGAAAGCGGACTTGGGCCCCGCTGTACAATGCTCTCCCTGCTGTTCATGTATCGAGCATTCAAACCAATATTTTGACTAACACGCCGGGTCTCGGAATCTGGTACAAGTGGTATCGTTGAGCTTGTCGTTCGCTTGCGTTCATGTGCGTGGAATTCGCTGAATTCTCGCGAACTCCAGCTAGCACGGTGGACGCGTGCTCCATACGGAAGGCTGGTGTAGGACATTTGACTGCGGATACTACCAGCTCGGCTGGGCCGGGTAGGAACATCTGGCAACCCATCATGCTTACCCATCATACCTAGCGAAATTTGTGAAGCATTCGCATCTCCACTAATTTCGGCAACAAATTCAGGATCCTCATCCTCGATCTTAGGCATTCGCTTAATGGAGTTGACATTGAAATATGGCCCCTTCGGTTCTTCCGGAACTGGTGGTGGAAGCGGTAGGGGGAGAGGAACATCCTTTTCAGCTTGATCAAGATGCTTGAAATACTTCTCTCGGAGCGGAATCCATCGTTTGGGTTTAAACTCATCCCTATTACGCATGATTGACATGTAGCTGGAGATAGCACCAAGGACAATAGCGATCAAGAGAACAATGGTGAGAATTCCTTGGATAACAATTATAACAATGCCGATAACCGTTGTGGGAATTCGCGGTAGGTTGAAGCGAATATCGAAGGCTGCTGAGAGGGCGAGTGTAGCGACCTTGCTGAAGCCCAGGAGATAGACGACAATTGCATTGAGGCGTTGCCCTTCAAACGGACGCATGATGATGACGGCGACGAAAGCAATGAACTCCACGACAAGGAGACCGAAGACTTGGGTCATAGGATGGCCAGATGCACCAGCATAAAAACAAGCTCTGACAAACTCGTAGACAAGCCACACGGCGAAGAACCACCATCGAGTTCGACGGAAGCGAGCAGCTAGCCAGCCAAACTTCTTGACATAGTCATCATCCTGATGTATTGGCTTTGTTGACTCTGGTGCGACTGGGGAAACTCGCCACCACGGAATGGAACCGGCGTAAATCTTCTCCTCATCGTTTAGTTGTTTACTCGCCCTCGCAAAGCCATACCACGGAATAACCTTCAATACCCTCTTCCTTTCTAGGTTGAGACGGTCCGGTTCTGATATGTAATTGCCAAACTTGATTCGGTAGAAGCAAGCGTAGGCAGCAAGCCCGAACATTCCGACGAACACGATGAGGAATACAATCGCCGCAATGGCTAATACACCAGCCGCTCCCATGTATGTGAACTGGAAGATACATAGGAAGATGATCATGAAGAACCCAATGAAGACACTTCGGAGGACTGCAACAGCGGTATATCCAAGCCAGTGAGTCCTGAAAAATACGAGACGATCATTCCTGATGAGTTTGACACGGCTTAGCCCTTCCAGAAGCCACTTGAAGCCCACGACAGCTGCAGCGATAATTGCTAAGAGAATGAGAAACCAGAGGAAACCAGTCATGAATGCATTTGAAGCAGCGATGCTCTCTTGACCTAAAGTACCCGCGAACCCGGAGAAATTTCCTGGAAGCGGAAGTCCTGGCTTGACCGGTTGACCATACCAATTGAAACCGTCTGTGCTGTTGGCAAGATCTCTTTTGGCTAGAGTCCGCTCGAGATGTCGAGCGACGCGGTTAAATTTAGCCCGACGCATCAGTCCCGGGATGTTCAGGGCTCTCTTGTATATTTGATGGATGTCGTATCCACCTCCTAGATCCTGATTCAAAACGCCAGTACCAGCAGCACCAACAGCGGTGGTGTTGCCTTTGTTCGATCCAATGAATTTGTTGATAGAGTTTTGCATCGATTCGGCGTATATCATTCCGCCAGCCCAGGCATAGTTGCTCCAAAAGGCCACTAAAACGCTTGGCCAGTTCATGGAAAGTGCTCCAGTGAAGAAAATGTGTTGAAACACGGCGAAAACGACGAGGACGGATATGGAGTGTGCATAGTGTGTGCGCATCACTGGTATGTTGTCTCCATAAATTGCGGTAGCGAATGAAGCTATAAGTGTAATGACTGTAAATACTCCTAGAACAGTACCAACCGACTTAGGTTGAGAGAAAGTAGCTCCGTTTGTAACGACGGCAGAGAAACAACCAATTTCGGTCTCGGTCGAATTAGCAAAGATTCTGAGGATAGCTTCTCCTTCAAAGTCGGGAATGGTCAATGCGATACCTGGTTGTTGTTAGCATTGCCGGTGCTTCCTGACTGTTTATGACTTACTGGGAATTCCAGCGACATCACTCTGGCTAATGGGGATAATGCCGTTTGCTTCTATAGGGACTCCGGCCCTCATAGGGCATAAACTGTGTATGGTTAGCTTACGAGGCTTACCATGGAGCAATTATCCGTACCTGTTGATGTTGGCGTAGCATGGATTGAAGGTCAAGTCGAACCGACTCTCTCCATACGCGAAGACGCCAATATACACTGTATATCATCAGCTGCTGCCCAATTTATAAATCGCGACACGCCATACTCATGAGAGATTCATTCTTAATCGCGGTGTGTCCTGCCAGGTGAAACAACACAGTCATGTTGTCCTTGTAATATGCAGCATCGAATCGAGTGACATTGACATTGCTGCTGCCTAAACAATCCCCAAAATTTCCAGTATACAGAGCCGGTCTACGGTTGTCCTTGAGATATACTGTGTTGCCCTCTGCATCGGTTGCCTGAACATATTGGTTGTCTTCGGCGGAGAGTGATAATTGGAATAATGAGAGAAACGCGACCAGAACGACGAACGCCGACCGTGAGAAAAATGGAAATGCCATTATTATTATTGTAGACGACCTAGCAAGGGTGTCGAATGAGAGGTTTTATGTGACGAGTGTGTTGGAGAGTTATGTGGCTGTCGTGCTGTGAACGGCCTGTCTTCCAGCCTCCGAATTTATAGGTATGCCGAGAGTGGTTGATAAAATTCCTAAGACGTTGGATTGGCTCTCCTACGTATCGATGCGACCTTAACGAAAGACGAGAGACCTTAGAAGGCTCTCGGGGAGCTGGAGAGAAAGACAAGATGAATCAATTGCGGAGGGTGGTGAGCAACGATATCGATGTTTCCTTTGTCGCGAGCAAAAGCTCAAGTTCCGGAGAGTCCGCAGCTCACGGAACACCTTGAAGACGCAGGATAGTGAGTGAATCGGGCATCGTCCAGGTAGCAGAGACCCTAGTGAAGGTATTACGAAAGGGCGAAGAGCGAAAAGTTGTTAATAGAGTAGAAGAGTGAAACGACAGACATGGTGTTCAACCTTGAGGATGGGAAGGTGTGGCTCGCCCCGGAACCCAACTTTGCCTACTTCCCTGCTCAGCGACAAGTCTATGCCACTTTGGGGAAGTGTCAGCAAAGGAGAGCGCGCGGTGATACACCGATTGGAAAACCCCAAGCGTTGCTGATTGGCCGCGTATTCAGCGCGTGAGATTACTTGTACATTGATTTGTTTATCCCTTCCCACGCTGGTTTACGTCCACGCATATCGTTCATAGGCTTGGCGCCAAGCTGTGGACGCCAGCGTGGGAAGGGATAGTATCCGAAAACAACACATGCTAGCCCTGCGAGAAATTATCCCTCCTCGGCTTCAGCGGCTCCACTACTCCGCTACTCCGCTTTTTAAAGAATGCTTGAGCCCTCCCTGCACATTTGCCTCACGCAGGAATGATAAGGAGAATATACTTAGCTATCTGAGCAATGCTGAGTCGCCAAGCTTCACGAGGGGGCCATCTCCCAAAATTCTGGTCTGGAGGACGCACACTAACCGCGACCAATCGGATAACAAGGAGATGCGGTCGGATCAAGGGCGACTTGAGGATCGAGTGTCAGACGCTTTTCGCTGCCACTCTTTCCAGCCACTCGTCCAATCCCTTTTTAGGAGCCTCAAACTCGCATCGCTCTCCCGAGACGCTCAACAAAGCTTACGTGTCGCTCAATAAACGCCCGTGCGACGTCACCAACCGCCAACTTGCGCCTTTTCCTGTCCAAAGCGTTCGCAGACAACGATCAGGCCGTGCAGATGGTCGTGCAGATTTAAATCATCGCGAACTGTGCGCCTACAAAAGCTCTGGCTTCAAATCAGATCTACATCTTTCCATCAAGCAAAAGATTCAGCAATTTTGGGCTCCTGCAGTAGTTACTGATTGTATGAATCATTAATTCCTCCATTTTCTTCCCCCGAGACTTGTCCCAAGCATGCCGAGAGGAAAAGCGCCTCGAGTTCTCACACTTATCTCCCTATCCGTCCACATCCCACTAGCTTTGAATGTGGTACCATCATCGTTCGAGCATCGTTCGAGTTATATCCAGAAGGCAGTTTTGCACGCAAAACTTTTCGCTAGCTTTTTTCTCTTTTCTCCTTTTCTTTTTTTTTTCTTTCAAGTTCCTTTCCCCCGGCCTGTCTCTGAAAGTTGGAGCCACCCGACCATCCTGCGCCTTGTTACCCCGGATAGCCTTCTCGGAGCCACCACGTTTACTGCACGATCAGATCACAATGTACATGTATATGCCGAGCGCCGCTAACATATGATTCTCACAATACCTGCCCCACGAGTCGAGCTTAATTGTAGCATCAATGGGAGTGGGAAGACGCCTCCTTCCAACCTGTTTTACTTCTTCATGATACCAATCTTAACAGTGTCATGAACTGCCATTGAAAGATTTTGAAATAAATTTCACAAGTATCGGATGCTCGCTTTTTGAATACCTCGATAATACCTGCTAGACTTCTGCTAGATTTCCAGGATTCTGAACCCATCCATGAACTCTAAATATTGTCACCCAGTGAAATCATACTTGACCATTTTCTTGTTCTAAACATCTGACATATACGAACGGTCTGAAAGAGTACGAATTTCAAGCAGGATCCCAACAATTAGAACGTGAACGCTTCCACCGAACCTCCTCGAACTTATCCCTTAGCAAGGTAGCGTCCTACGAGCAAGTGGTCCGTGCGTAAAAGCTTCGAATTCCTGAGTACAAATACTAAATTCAGTTCCTCTAACGTGAGCAACGGGGTTATGACGGTGGGGCCTTACCGCCTGTATTTTGCCTGCGAACAAACATTTGGCAGAATTTTGGTGTGCAAAACCGTCATAACCCCATAGACCGTCATAACCCCGTTGCTCACGTTAGTTGGCTAGTTCTTATCGATACCGGTAGAACGCAAATTATTGTGGTAAGGGATACTCTAGAAAAACGACACTTACTTCAATTACCCCTGAACTATTTCTCCCGTATATACCTCAGATACAATTTTCATGGGCTGCATGGTCACACTGATCTCTCGACTCGTGATAACACAGATGCAAAGCTCTCAGATCCCTCCGCACTTAGTCATGAAAGTCATCAGCCCGCCAGAGATTTTATTTTCCTTGCAAGCCCCGGATAATCCTTCCTCCGCTGCATGTGAAGCTCAGATATAATTTTGGCGGGGACAGCAGTCACCCACCAACCCACAATACCTCCAATTGTACCCAGACACACACAATGGCCTCAAAACAAGCGCCCGCGGAGAACATGCTATGGGGTGGCCGATTCACGCGTATGTAATTACTCAAATGCCCAAATCATGCTTCGTATCACTAGAGGGGCTAGAGATCGGATTGCTGATAGCTAGATAGAGGGCCTTGACCCACTTATGGTCAAGTATAACACGTCACTTCCGTACGACAAGGTCTTTTGGTCGCAAGACATCCGAGGCTCCATTGCCTTTGCTCGTGCTAACCTCGCCGCCGGGATCCTCACACAAGCTGAGTTCAGTGCCATTGAAAAGGGCTTCGCACAGATCGCGGAGGAATGGCGAACTGGGATATTCGTCGAGAAGGAAAATGACGAAGACATTCATACTGGGAATGAAAGACGGTTGAGCGAGTTGCTGGGCAAGGAGGTCGGCGGCAAGTTGCACACAGGCAGGAGCAGGAATGAGCAGATTGCTACGGATATGAGGCTCTGGTTGCGGGATGAACTAAGGGTGTTAGAGGGATACTTGGAAGATTTCATCAAGTGTGCGATTGGGAGGTCTGAGAGGGAGATTGATGTCTTGGTAAGCATTCCTTTCTCTTCTGGTAGCTGAAAGGCACTGTGCTCACATAACCTCAGATGCCCGGTTACACCCACCTCCAAAAAGCTCAACCAGTCCGCTGGTCTCACTGGCTTCTATCCCACGCCACTGCCTTTGCCTCAGAGCTCGAGCGTCTACGCGAAGTCATTGCCCGCGTAAACCGCAGTCCTCTTGGATGTGGTGCTCTTGCCGGGAACCCTTTCAAAATCGACCGCGTGGCCATGGCCAAAGAGTTAGGCTTCGACGGCCTGCTGTACAACTCTATGAACGCAGTCGCAGACCGAGACTTCGTCCTCGAAACAATGCAGTGGGGCAGCTCATTCATGCTCAAGATTTCACGATGGGCAGAAGACCTGATCATATACTCTTCTCTGGAATTCGGGTTCGTGAGGTTGGCGGATACATACTCGACTGGCAGCTCGCTCATGCCACAGAAGAAGAACGCAGACTCTCTCGAGCTGCTGCGCGGAAAATCCGGCCGTGCATTCGGCCAGATGGCAGGCCTATTCTGCACAATCAAGGGACTACCGACTACTTACAACAAGGACCTGCAGGAGAGCGTCGAGCCGCTGCTCGACCATATCAAGACCGTTGCGGACAGCATGCAGATTGCCACAGGCGTACTGTCGACACTGACGATCCACCCGGACAAGATGCTCGCGGCGCTGGCGCCCGAAATGTTGGCGACAGAGTTTGCCGATTACCTGGTCAGGAAGGGCGTCCCATTCCGCGAAGGCCACCACATCTCCGGCCGCGTGGTGCAGCTGGCGGAGCAGAACAGCGTGCCCATGGATAAGTTGACATTGGGGCAGCTGAAAGAGGTAGATTCGCGGTTCGGCGAGGACGTGCAGAGCTGCTTGGACTACGAGCGGGCGGTGGAGCTCAAGGATGCCACTGGAGGAACGAGCAAGAGCGCGGTGAAGGAGCAGATCGCGGTGCTAAAGAAAATCTTGGGAGCGAGCTCGTAATACGATGAAGATGCATATGACTGTACGTAGACAAAAGTGCTTAGATAGCTGGAGTATTTACTGGATACTCATTTCTACCATATTCCCCCCAATGGGTTTATGAATTTGCTTTTTTTTTAATTGGATGAAGCACTCTGATGAGCGTTGCAGGTTCTCCTACACGTAGCATGCGCGCTTCCTGTTAACATCATAAGGAATAGTAATTACAAGCTCAGAAATCTCCGAAATACAACAGGTGAAAACGTTCTCTATATTTCCCTCCGTAAATTTGTGATGGTCCGGAACTGCTCCACTAGTCCCAAGCGTAGCCGTAGAGTTCTGGCCGGCTAAAGGGTAGTGTGAGAATGGCCTTAATGTTCTAGTAGATTTGGCACCCTATGGCCGTGGCATAGACACAAAATCTGGTAAAGCGTATTTACTATTCGTATTTATGTCATATCCGAGCTTCGGACAGTAGTATTGTCAGCAGATTCCATGGTATACCTATCGTCTTGCATGGATTTTTTTGTGTCGTCTGCAGTCATTTGAACGCGTGAAAGCTCTTCCACATTCCGAGCAAGCATACGGACGCTCGCCATTATGGTTCCGAATATGACTCTTGAGATGAAAGTGGCGCGTGAATCTCTTGTCACACAAATGGCACCCCCATGGCGTCTTAGCCGGCACTGCACTCGCCCCAGGAAACGAGTTCGCCTGGTCACTGATCTCAGAGTGAAAAGACCGCATATGGTTCTCCAGATCTTTGCCCGACGCAAAGCCGAACTCAGCGACGGAACAGTCCGGGGAAGTGCAGTTAAACGGGCGGTCGTGGCGGTTGATGTGCGCGTCGCGGCTTTCGGCGTCCTTGAAGCCTTCGTGGAAATAAAAACAGGTTATTTTGGGGCACTTAAATTGCTTTTCGCCGTAGAAGGTAGTAAGATCTCGCTTTTTTTTTAGGTAGGTGAGGTCTTCTATAAGTCTCCGGTTGCGAGTGAGGGCTTCACTCAGAGCCTTGATACTGACGTCATTTCTTGCTTCAAAGTCTCTGTCCTGATGCCGGTATATGTGACTCCATATGAGGAGTAGGGTATCATAGAAGCTACATTCCTCGAATGCTTCGCATGCTTTTTTGGAACCTTCAACAACATTTTCCTCTAATATCTCCTCGTAATAGTAGGTGAAGTTATCGATAGCTCCGCCGATCTCTGCCAGAGCAACTTTTGTTTCCGAATCTCCCGGGCAAAGAATTTTTCCATAATCAGTCATCGCACGAAAGTGGTGAAACCATTTAGCAATTGCATAGTCTTGGAAAGCGAAATATCCATTGAATGCGAATCCACGCAGTTTGTCCGGTTCGAGGTCCTTCTCGAAGCATTCGAAGACAAGATATTGCAAACAGAGAGCCGTTAGACTGCATTCCACTATTTCTTGCCGCACATAATCGGTTTTCGTGATATAGCTATGGCTTGATGAGAACGAGAAACTCTCAATGGACGAAATCGTAGAGCTTACATTTTGGCAGTGCTATGAACCAGCTCTACCCGATCTCCTGGTAACACCTGAACCAGTGATCCACAGAGATCCCGAATATGGATTCGCAGTTTCCGGTCATCGAAGTCAATAATCTGTTCCCCTGGATCGATCGAATATGCCCCTTGAATCTCGTGCCATTTCAAGGGCCTTCTGACACATACCATCCAACCCAGAAGTTTTTGTGCGACCTGCCATTCTTCAGGAGTGGTATTTTGTTTTATACGATTCATAATTCTCTCATAGCTACGCATACAGTCAGCTAATGTATGAGTACTAGCATTAAATGAACAAAGAGGATTTGTAATTAGTTCGAGGCACCCAACCAATTCCCGTCATTACCATGGTGAGTTGCATTGCCTCACCGTAACGGACGTGGCTAGAGGGTTATGTGGATAAAGCCGGATCAAAAAATGTAAACAATCGTAATAACTCACGCTTCTTCTAGGCCTTGTGGGAACCTAGATACGGCAATCTCTTCTAAAAGTTTATGTCGCGTAGGTTGAGCATATAGGTTAGGCATGACTAGCTTCGCGAATAGAAACATTCCTGCAAAGGGGTCTTAGCTAACATTCCTAAATAAGATCCCTTGCGCTTACCTTGAGCTTTCTCGCAGGTTGATAGTTTAATGTATTCGGTTTGGTTGTCGTTAAGCTCATGCTTCCCTTGAATTTTCTTCGCCCACTTATTCACAAATCCCTTAATGTCATTTTCATTGTCCTTCGGCTTCATTGATATGATACCAGCCGTGGGAAGAGCCTTGCTGATGTCAGGATAATCTTGACTGACGAAGAGAACACGAAGCTTCCCCGGCTCATATGCGTCGCAGCGACCAACCAGTCTGTTGAAGAATGCTAAGATCTGCTTTCGCTCTACAGTTTCGCATTCATCCAACCCATCGATGATTATATACTGCTTTGGAATCTTTTGGCAGAACAACTCCAAAATCTGCGTTGTTAAATGTGTCGAAGCTAGGGTCAGTTCTCCGCTGGAAGATTTTTTATCGTGACAATAGGGTACTAAGTCGCGACACTGGGTCAAAAGTTGGTTTAGTAAGCTTTTGAAAACCGAGATGCAGTTATTCTTTTCCGGATCCCCATCTTTGCAGTAGAAGTAGCCAGTAGTGAATGCTTTCTCACTCAGGCATTTCTCGATTATCACAGAGGCAAGAATCGTCTTACCTATCCAAGGTCAGCATATGTTAGCAGCGAATATGCATTAAACACAGCACGAGGCGATTTTAACCTACCCGCACCTGGAATTCCGTTAAGCCATAAAATTGAGGAGACAGGTGTGTCGGCCTCTCTCCAATTTTGAACCTTTTCGTGCTTCAAAATCCAGTCTCCACTTCCTTTGTATTCATCTCTTATGGCGCAGAAGGCTTCGTGGTCTAGGTGGGTCTGAGCGCCAGCGATCCATTCCACGACCGTATCATACTTCTTCGCACTCCCTTCCGCTTCCAAATTCTCTAATTTTTCAATCATTATCTCTCTATCGTACTCATACTGGCGGATATGACGCATAGTCTCTTGACTGTCTTGCTGGTATTGTTTGTAATGAAGCAGTGATGCTTGGGCTTGGATCAATTCTTTGTGACGGCGCAATCCCTCTAGAATACCGTTGAATCGAGTTTTAAAATCGCTCCATACCGAACGAAAAACTTGACGCCAAACTTCATAAAAGGATAGTTAGAAGTAAGTCCTTGGCAATATAGAATGGCCATGAACTCCTACCTCGACCTGAAAAGAAGCGTATAGCTCGCTTGTGGAATTCTAGGATATCTTTGTATATAAACCCGAGGACTTTTACCATGTGTGGGTCGTTTTCGAAAACAGCTTTATATTGCTCCAACAGTGGGATTTCTTTTCCAATCTGCTCATAAGCATCCAACAGAATGTCGAAAGAATCAGACCAGGTGCTTGCCACCTATAGAATGAGAAATGGTCAGTCCAGCATGTACAACTTGATAATTGAAAAATTCGATACAAATAAATGCAAGCAAGAATCGGAGAAGTAAAGAAAAACACTGGCTAGGTCTGAGGTGGAGCAATGGCTGTATGACAAGCTGGGTACAAGTGACAAAAGATAGAGTACGAAGCAATCCGGGAGACAGGATCTATGACATACCTGTAAGAGAAACTTCACCGGACCCCAAACAAAGGCCACGAAATTCGAGGCGTTTAGAAAGACCTCAATCACTTTGCTTAGCTCGTTCATACCCTCTAAAAATGACTGGATGCGGGACATATTCATCATCGTTTTAAGATTATCTTGGTCTTTTTGGATGCGAGAAATTTCCCTTTTCACACCATCTAGCGTCGTGAATTGGAAGTCATTCTGCTCTTTTGGAGTGAGGCGCTTTTTGAAATCTAACAGTGTCGCCTCGAATGAATTTTCCAATACTACCGAACTTGTTGCAAATACCGGATTTGGTGAAAGCTCGGAATCTCTGCAAGTTGCCTCTTTCATCTTACATAATTCTCATGAGAATCGGGACAAGAAATGTCGTTGAGCAGGTACAAATGTGCGACTCACTCACGGGGTCAGTTCCACGTTTCGCATAGATAATAAGAAGGTGTAGGAGATGGTGCTAAAGCGTAGAATTGAAGGAGATGTTGGCATGATCGCCACTGGGGCTGTGTTGCAACGGCTCCGGGGGTGTCAAATGATGAAGGCTGCACCGCACTGTAAGATTTCATAAAAACGGGGCGTTGGGGCAGGGCCGTTGAAGCAGCCCTAGGCGGAAATTGCAGTGCACTGCAATTTTAGCTCACGCCGAGAGCACTGCTCAGCCTACAAAGAACCCATGCATGACAGGGCTCTGCACAAGGCGGTGTCCAAGGCTCCGCGAGGCCTGAGACAACATTTTGGGCAGACACCGAGGAGAGAAGAGAGTAAAGAGAAAGTTCAAATGCGGACTGAAGGCCAGTCTGGACAGGATTCGTCTTGGCGCTTGACCGAGCTTCCCCGGTTACCATGACATCTCTAAAGCGACTGCTCAATGACACCGAGGAGACTGACAACTATCTACGTCCCGAGCCAGTTTACCGCCAAAAACCCCAGGGGGTTAATGAATTTAGGTTAGAATCCTGACCACTATTCTATATTTTATACCCAATTGCGCTGACAATTTTGCAGCGAAATACCAGTATTAGCGGATCAATCATGGCCGGACTTGTTGGGCGGGTTGCTCAATCCAGACTTCAATCATTGGGACCCAGGTTTTGCTGAGAGCAACGCTGCAGTCGAAGATGCTTCATTTTATCAAGCTCCAGAGGGTATCGAACTATGGGCCGAACATGATCTATCCACAGATCCAACTACCGTTAGCACTAATTTTGGAAGCCCTATAGAAGAGACCGAGAAACAATTCTGCTATGGAATGGTATGTCTTATCGTACATAGACCCTACCGCATGAGAAAATCCTTCTCTATTTGATCCGGATACTCACATCTCCGGTCCAGATTTATCGGGCTGCAGTTAAACTCGTAGGAGATATGTTAGAGGTTGATGCTAAGCTCAATGTCGGCAATGAGTCTCAATTCACTGGTCATTATGCTTTCAGAATTGAGAAATCCTCGGGTCAAATTTTTCTGACATTTCCTGACGGCACCGACTTTGGCATACTCAACACTCACATAGCGAAGGCAGTTGAAGGTTTCATGGAGCATCCATCAGTCCAATTCGAGCCACTTGCGCATATTAGTACACTACGTGAGACCATTGGTAGAGCAACGAAGGCAAGCGATGCCGTCGCAAGAGTAAACATAAATGTGTATGGTTCCAAAGATGCTAGTAAAGACGTCGGACGCCACCTCTCCGCCCAAAAGGTTTATCTGCAGCGCCCTGATCAGCAACGTCCGGATTCAACATACGACAACCCCCATGTACTGAAACTCCCCGAAATTCAGAATTTAAGCATCGAGTATAAAGTAGACGGCACAAAGGACACGGTATCGCGATCTAATATAACCGATAATTTTGGAAAGGCCATCTCCGATTTGTATGCTTCTCTTAAGAGAGGCACTGGATTAAAACGAGTGGAAGGAGATAACTGCCTGAAAACAATCCTGCTTCCGTAAGTCCTCGTGTGACGATTAGTCTTGTGCTGATCATTTTATGCCAATCTTCTCTGCTGTTGCTTGGCGCCCGCTGACTTGATACGCAAAGGCACCAACAGGAAGCGTTGGATTTCATGACACAGCGTGAAACTGGTCCAATTCCACCCGAATTTTGTCTTTGGCGGCCAATTGAGTCGGATGAGAAACAATGGTGAGTTCTTGGTGGAGTCTGGTTTACTTTAGCAAATTGGCTAAATATGTTTAGGTATCGCCATGCCGTTACAAACGCCAAATCACGAATTCAACATCCGGAAACCGGAGGAGGCATTCTTGCAGATGAGATGGGCATGGGCAAATCATTATCCATTTTGTCACTTATCACAAAGACATTAGAAGATGCTCGTAATTGGGCAGCCAACCGGAGCGCTTCTTCAACAGATGGTATCAGTTCAACAAAACGAGTCTCTCGAGCAACGTTAGTGGTTGTCTCATCGGCCTGTAAGTTTCTTCGAACACTTAGGAACCTTTCTGCATAAGTAGAAGCTAATAGAACCTAACCTTAGTGTTAATCAATAGCTGGCTCAAAGAAATGGAATTGTGAGAGCTTAGCCGGTTTCTTCTTGTTATTGCTGGAGGGCTAATGTTTGCTTCTAGGCATTTAAACGGGAAGCTCAAAACGGTTAAATATCATGGACGAAAGCGCGAGACTCAAGTCGCTGTTATTGAAGATTCTGACATTGTTATAACCACCTACCATATATTGGCGGCTGACTTCGCAGCTAAAGCCAGTCCTCTGAATGAGATTGCGTGGTTCAGAGTTGTTCTTGATGAAGGTATGGAAACTGCAAGATTCAATACTTCCCTCGCGGAGATTAAAATGAATAGACAAAAAAAGACTGACTTGTATCTTCAGCTCATATTATCCGCCGGCAATCCACCACCCTTTACCGGACAGTTTCCGAGTTAAGCGCAAAGTCCCGTTGGTGCCTCACAGGTACCCCCATCCAAAACCGGTTGGAAGATATCGGCGCACTCTTTGCTTTTATCCGAGCGCGCCCTTTTGATAGTATGTCAACATTCCGGAGATATATCGCAATACCTTTTGATGAGGGTGACGAACGTCGTGCTATTGCTTCACAGCGACTTGGTCTACTCCTCGATTCTCTATGTCTTCGTCGAACAAAAGACTTGCTGCACCTTCCTGAACGGCAAGATCGAACACAAACTCTGGAGTTTTCTAAAGAAGAGCGGGATCAATACGAACAAACGAAGAAAATCATGATTCGAGCCATCCGGCAAAGAGCCGGAGAATTCGACAGGAAAAGTATGTTCGGCATGTTTCAAGCGCAACTCCAGTTACGCATACTTTGTAATCACGGCAGCTTTCAACATTCGTTTTCCTGGGCTAAGCGGAGCTTGCTTAACGAGAGGGAAGATATGTTGTGTTCAGTTGGACGGAACGGCGAAACGAACTGTTCGTCTTGCAGACAGTCTATGCCGATTCTGGGCTCGAACAACGTGTATCGAACGTATACGGAGAATTGTGCGCATGTTTTGTGTTCAGAATGCTTGGATGAAAATGAAGAAGGGAGTGAAGAAAAGGGAGATAGGCCCTTAAGATGTCCGCTATGTTTTCCTATCGGCGGACCTCTCCCTGCAACTAAGGTTGAATACTCTAGCAGAGAGGGAAGGAATGACAATTATTTCCGCCCCCAAGGCCATTCATCAAAGATGGCAGCTCTCATAAATGATGTCCTAGAAAATCTATGGGAATCAAAAAGGTAAGTGCCCAGTATACTTCAAGAACATTCCGTCATGTCTCTGACTCTTATAGCAGCATAATATTTTCTTGTTGGACTAGGACTTTGGACTTGATTGCGATGTACTTACAGCGGCACTTCATACCCTACGAACGGATAGATGGCTCGTGTCTTCTTCCCCGTCGGCAGAAAATCCTCGATGATTTTGCCAGAAGCCAGAAGACACCAGTGCTCATAATGACAACGGGTACTGGTGCTTTTGGGTAAGTCGCGATTTCCTTCTGGCAGCAGCAGCACAGCACCCCACCTAGTACATCCAGCACGCTGACACTGAACAGTTTGAATCTCACCTCCGCAAACCGCGTCTTTATTGTCGAGCCGCAATGGAACCCTAGTGTCGAGACCCAAGCCATTGCACGCGCACTGCGATTGGGGCAAGGGAAGTCCGTCCTTGTCACAAGATACGTGATAAACCGCACAGTTGAACAGGTATGTCGGGCCCTGGGCGCATAAATAATATGCTAACACAAAGCAGGAGATGCGGTCGCAGCAGGATAGGAAATTAAAGATTGCCGAGGTAGGATGGGAGTAACGGAACTTAAAAGGGGTAGATCTAGGCGTATGGCTTGCGTAGATCCAGATTTCTTCCAGTTGGCGTTTTTTTGTTAGCCTTTCCACTGAACATATGATTGGGGTGTATCACCAATACCCTTTTTAGACAGCCAATCAAGAAATATTGATAAAAGGCTAGTCTCATTGTTGGCGCAAGAGTTGGCAAGAAGAATATTCATCGTAGATGAATTTCAGACTATCCCTTCGTCTAGTAAAATCCGTCCTACAGTTATCGATAAGAGCAAGCCAATAGAACCAATCGGATCAAGTTGAGGTGTCCAATTACTCGACGCTCTTGTTAGCGCTAAAATAGCAGTGCTTTCGAGCAATGAATGGAATGTAGGAAGGTTGATACTGTGCAACATCTAACGCTTAGTGATACGCGTAGGCTGTTCCCGCACTGCAGTTTTGACTTAATCGCGAGATTCAGAAGGCTGAATGAGTAGCGTCATCGACCCTCCGTTATTGCCTATGGCAGGCATGCAATCACTTTTGCTATTTAGAGAGGTGTCTTCCCCATCATACGGCCGGTCTTCAGGAGGCTTCTCATGTAAAAAGCGCTCTTGCAATGATCATGTGCAGCACTACGAACTTATTTTTACTCTGCTTTAGCTGCATACGGGCCGACGCCAACTGGTTTGTGCTTGAACTACCGAAGGCTCCCAGCTATGTCCCGTGACTGTAATGTTACCTACAGCCCCTTCGTGCATCATATTGTTAGCGCCAACCATTATGCAGCCAAAATAGGGTAAAATACGGTTGTAGAGTAGTAGTTAATCGGAGAAGAATTTGTAGAAGCTGTGAAAAATGGATTTGTTCACTGAAAGCCTCCCGCACGCCACGAGATGCATGAAGGGGCTGTAGGTCTAGGGTATAAGTCGTTGTTCGCTGTAGTTAGCACTTACGAGGGATTTAATTGATGCAGTGCACCGCAGCATGATATTCTATGTACACTCTAGGAAGCTAGACGATGATTGGCAAGCCTGGTTAGAATCTCGAGAGACGAGATAAACTTGGTAACCTATGGACGGCACTTCCAATGACTGAATATAGAGGAGTAAGTTTAGATGGTCATTCCTCCCTCAAGGAATATATTAGATATTTACAACATGTACAATATGTACAATATGGAGATGAAGCCGTCGTCGTTAGGTTGCGCAAGAAGAGGGCGTCATAATTTTTGGCAGAATGAATTGGGAAAAATTTGATTAGCTTGATCTGATTTTAGTACCTCATCTTCGTTCATCACAGCAAGCGGGCAAGTAGTCATCGCACTTGTCTGCGAGGATAGTCTGCGTAGGGTAGATAGATATCGACTGATTGTGCAATAAGTGGTTCTCCGTAGTGCGGTTCATGGGCTAGCTTGCTGGAAGCCAGCCGAGATGCCAATTATGACAACCCGTCCTATTTGACCTATTAAGGCATGAAAGTTATCTTTGTAGATGCAATAAGCGTTCCTTGAGAAGTCAGCTACATCCTGCTCGAATATGGTATAATATCCGCAACACCTCAATCCTCGGGGGTGGCGACACTCATGGAGACATCTCGGATATGATGAGATCAAAAGAAAACCTTCGAACCTGATGGTAACAATATCCTAACCAAATGCGTGCGTCTCGGGGAGCTTTTTGATGGACATGGACTAGCAGCGAGCAGTTATCGCTCCTGCTGCAAGTGAGTTCATCGTCTTTTTCGTATGTCGCAAGTCATACGTTAAGACTTGGAGATAGTGGCAAGCGGGCTGGCTAGATGTCCGCGTCTATGCCTCTTGTGATGTGAGACTGGTGTAGTAATTACGGGTGGTGGATATGGTTAGAGGAATGGAGGATAACTGGGTGATTTTAGAATAGGTGGGATTTATGAAGTGACAAAGTCGCTTTTTATGGATATCTAGCGAATAGCACCGCTGTTGTGTTAATATTGGTTGTTTCAGGATAGAGTGGAAATGCCAAGCTCCCTTTGAGCGCCTATGAAGGCTCGCTGGAGCTGTATGTCTAGCGTCCATGTAGAGTATTCCGAATCGAAAGGCCTCTGCTTCATCTAGGTCTATCTAGGTCTTTAGCAGTATTTAGAAAGGTGAATTCGGATGTTCAGCCAAATACGGATACCATAAATTCCACCTGTTAATCTTTCTGGTAGCCATGCGAGTAAATTAATGTTATGACAATGGGTGCATTTCCTCTACTGACAGCAATTTACATTGGTACTCCGATGTCTCCATATGTAAAGTGGAGATTGGTGATTTTAGTGGAGAAACGGGCATCATGTCCTGGCCACGAACTCTGATATTCCATCATATACGCAAAGGTTCAACTGGCAGGCAAATCCTAGTGTAGGAATCATAGACTGCGTTGGTCCAAAATCTGAATTGTTAGTATTTGACATGCCGATAACGTAGCACACGCTGGAAGAATCAAAGCTCAACACGTGGATTGTGCTATCTATCTTGGCAATACGGATGAAGGAGACTATTCACAGTAGTACAATCCCAAAGGGGGATATGAAGGTTGGAGTGGGTGCTAAAGAAATTTTTATAACACGGAAAGGTCACCAAATTTCTCCTATTTTGGTGTCAGCAGGAGTTTCATAAAATTTCTCGACGTGGGATATCAAATTGGCGACTTGCCTTGTAGCCCGGAACGGCCCAGCGGCCTTTTGAAACGAGCTGAGCTGTGCGCTCATCGATGTCTGGGCGAGCAGCAGCAACTTCGTCCTGTATTGTGCGAGCTTCATTAGCATAGTCCGAATCCTTGGCCAGTATTATGTTGAGAGCTTCGCCTATCTTGGTTCGGGGTCCATATACGCACCACAGTCAGATCCTCAAATGGCCGTGCTTCCTCAATATTCTTTAGCGTCTTCTCCAAGTCCCTCAACTCCTTGTCGACCACGCCCTTCGTCTCTTCCGCACTCTTTATCGCTTGAGCCTCGAATGCGTCAATGGCCTTGATCTGCCTTCCGACATCGTACGTAGCCGGCTTGAATCCGTTGAAGCTTCTCTCAATTTCGTCGACAACGGCGGTGTTCTTGAGGATGCCGCGGTAATGCGCGAAGTCGACGGTTTGGGGTTGTTCGGAGAGAACAGTTACTTTGCGGCGTGCGTCGTCGTTGCGCTTCTTGAAAGCGGCGAGGGCATTCGCAGTCGAGCCTTTCAGACCCAACTGTGTGCCGAGTTTTGTCCAGTCTAGCTTGAGGGCTGCGCTGCGCTGTGGTAAACCGGTAAGGTCAGCTCTGTGGTAGAATTGATACAAGGCAAGCAAATAGAGCGTTCCGGGCGAGTTGTCATCGAAATTGCATTGTGGGAGGGAAATAGAGGAGGATGGAAGATATCGAACATACTCCGACTGCCATTGTGATGGATTGCGACGGTAAAGAGAGTGGAGAGTGTATTCGGTGGTGAGGGATGAAGCCGGGTCATTGCAGAGCTTCCGCATCGCAGAGCTTGGCGAAATTGATTATGTCAGCATCAAATCTTCCGCCCAAGATCCCAAACGTTGATTATCAGTAATGCTGCGAGACTCTTGTGGATTAAAGAATAAATCTCTGTTAATAATCTGGCATGCCAAGAATTCTGCTGCCATAATCTTCAAAAGACTTATGAAAGTTGCACGTTTGGGAAAGAGTGCATTGGCATAGGTCAGTGAAGCAAAAGTAATCATGCCTTGAAGATATTGAGAGCATTGGCATATATGCACTATTCTTGGTCCTAGAAGCAATGCTCGGATGCTACATGGTTGAGAATTCTTTTACAAAAGCCGTCCACCTGCCCAGGCCTAAATCTAAAGCTCAGAGCCAAGTTCAGTTAGAAACCTCGGTCGAGTCTATATGCTAAGAGCCATGATTGAGTTGACGATATCATTATCGTTCTCCTTAAGGGCCTTTACAGCCTTCTTCCTTGAAACACTAGCCTGTTGCATGACTAGCTCAATGTCCTTAGCCTCGAGACCAGAGTCATCAACCTCTTCCCCATCATCCTCATCTTCGTCCTTCTTTGCTTCAACGGCCTTGCCCTTGTGGTCATGATCATGATCGTGGCCTGCGTGGTCATGGCCGGCAGCAACTTCAGCATTGGCGAGCTGCTGGGCAGCGGATGCTTGTGCTTGGGAGTTCAGGTCCTCGATCTTAGCTTCACCAAAGATGCTGATTTTTATTTAGCAAGCTTCTAGATATCGCTGTGGAGGCGGGGAAGACCTACATCCATGTGTTGCTTGATGGAGACTTGTAGACATCAGGCTGGTTGATGACAAACAGAATCTAATGGAAGATGAATTAGCTTTCAAATAACCAGAATGCAATACGACGATATGCAGGCGCTCACGCCGAAAAGCTGGATGCACTGCGCCTTTTCCTTCTCGATTGATGCAAGCACGCAAACAACTCACATTCTTTGGCCGCCTTAGTGTGACTCTTGTGATGCCCTCGACATGCTTCAATCCAAGTTTGGCAATTGCCTTCCTAGCCTTCTTCTCATTGCGGGAGTGGACAGCTACTGATGCACCTGCGGGGATGCCAACCTCACCACCTGCAGCCTCAACTTCAGAGTCAGAGCTGGACTCGGCATCTTCGACCTCAGCACCCTTCTTCTCAGGCTCGTCCGGTAACTCCTCAATGCGTGGGTTCGACATGGTGTACGTGTGTTGTGGAAGATTGAAGAAATGTTGTCGTTGAGAGAGCTGCGAACACATTCGTTCGTTTGTGGGCAAATAGGCGAGGGGAGCTTGAAAACCACGAATTTGAGGTTTAGTATTTCACATTCGAATTTAAATGAACAATATCACGAATTGGTGGGTTTTGATCATTTACTACATTCACTAGCAGTATGAAGCAGTGCTTGATCCATGTTTTTTTATCCCTAAAGCCCAGACCGCACCATTAGACCACAAAGAGCCCGACCTGAATCTTGAATTCGAATGCATTTAACAGAAGTTGGAAACGCTCGTGAACACCAAGGATCATTTCCCAGTATCATGCAACCACCAATGCCCACCCTGACATCATCAACCTCCTACGCCTTCGCCGAAGCACGAACCTTAGCAAGGTTCTTCTGGACCTGGAAGCGCGCCTGCACGTGTGGTTAGCATGCGCTATTCCGAGACTAAGAAAACATAACATGTAGCCAGTGTTAAGACACGCCACAATCCTCCAATCTGTTCCGCCGTAAACAGGGCCAGAAATAAATCATGCACCCACCTGTTTCCTCAGCTTCATAACCTTGAATCTCTCGAAGTCATTCAGTTGCCTCCTCTTCGCGAATCGGTTTCGGTTCAGAGCCCAGTTACTGTTTTCGAACTTCTCCTCGACCTTCTCCGACTCCCACATCGATTTCACGGTTCCATTGCCGGCACCTCGCGGTAGTTTGGCAATAACGATCGGTGTAAGGGAGAGATATGAGAGAGCAGCGGCATGACGGGGAACGACTTTGTCCTTGGACGAAGTAGGTCCATCAACGAGCACCTGTTTGACAGCGTAAGTATCCTCCATTTCAATTCATTCTCCATTTCTAGCACCCCGAACGCATTCTGAGAGCTCTGACGTACGCGCTTGTGGTCGATGATCTCAACAATGGTAGCTAACCGGCTCTCGAAGGGACCAGTAGAGAAGAGAACAACGCGGCCGACTTCGACGAGTCTCCACTGGCTTTCTGTGATCTCGGCGTCACCCATTTCGACGGATAATTCTGTTTCTGCAGGTCAGAAGTTGATTGATCTCGCACTCATCGAAGCATTCCACGTACGGTCGGAAATAGAAGGGGATGCTGAAGTGGGTCGTTGATTTCAGATTGTCGTCGTTGAATTGAAGCCCGTAAATTGTGTGGGCGAAGGAATAATAAAAAGCCGACAACCTTACAGTAAGCGAGCCGCATATTTTCTCGCTGCGATCTTTCTGCTCCGCAACGTCAACAAACCTCTTTCACCCTAAGAAACAAAAATGTAAGTTCACAAAAGCCCCAGCAGCTGCCCTTTTTCCCTTTCATGATGACATAATTTGCGATTGACTCTAGCGACCGGACACCCTCGCCGGGGTTTCTTAACGGCGTTGGAGCTATGATATTCACTTCTTACATATTCTGAACCATCCTCACGAATCTTTTCTTGTCAACAAAGATTTCTGCGCTAACAGCCGCTAACTCGAGTCGTAGATACACACGAGGGACCAGTATCCCGCACAATGCCCATTCAACCGATAATAAGATATCCGTCAGTGTTGTACGGACACCGATACCCAGTGCTTGACTCTTCTTCGTGTAAGCCTACTGATGCATAGTCAACATCGTACTATCCTTGGGTACCTAATCATATCACGATACGGCATAGTGAGGATATCTTCGAGAAAGGGTGGGAGAAGGTCTTGTTAGTAAGGTAAGGTAAGGTATACTTGCTTTGTCTTCAATTCGCCCAATAAACAACCGGAACCTTTCCTATGATTACAACCTTATCACGCCTAGATAGTAAATGACTCTTCTGAGCATGATTTACCTTTTACACCAAGATCACTGAGGAAACTTGCATATTCAACTTTCTACATCTCTCCATCTGTTAGGAAATGGAACGCTAACGGCTTTATATCAGTTATACATATTTATCTTGTTTCTGCGACCATCTTTGTATTTGTGAATCATAGGGCCTTGTTGTAGACAACATGTATCTAGGCTTATCCCTTAACACGTCAATTCAGGTCCTCGGGTTATCGATAAGGATTAGCCAATCAGATCAGCTAAATTTGGTGCCCGTACTTAGGAATATGAGGCTGCTATGTATGTTTAAATCCTTCTAGTAGTCTTTAATAGCCGGTTCTATAGTAATTCTTATATAAATAAGCACTCCGAAGTACGCACAGAGTTCCTACCTGTATGTTGGCTACTATATGCGTAGGTATTCTGCTTCCTTATCTGGCGGATAGAGCTCCGCGTACTTATTATCCACTCTATAAGCTTATCTATAATCTTATCTGTAAAGGATAGTCTAAATAACTTAAAAGGATTGTATATTAGCGTTAGAAGGGAGGTTTAGTAAGCTATGATTGTCCCAATTGTTAATATAGAGAGGTTCGAATTCGGGCAACGGCTAGGGTTTAGGGGGGAGCTATTTTCGCCGTCTTATTTTGGGGGAACGTCATACTAAGTCTTCTAAATAAGGTCTATATTAATTCTAGTACGATTGGAAGGCATCATGGCGGTATAATTGATGATTGAATTCTATAGATATACGCGTTGTTTGGAAAATGGTGTTTCCGCACGGACTACTTACTCTGAAGACCCTGACGTGTTAAGGGATAATGCAAATGCTTTTCTCGACGTTTTAACTTAGCTATTTTGTAATCCAAACATCATGTGATCATAAATGGCTCTAGAGCTTTAGTTCATGGGTACATTCGTGCTCTTTAGTAAAGTTTCGATTAGCCTACCTTGGGAACCACTTTCCTTGCACTGCGTACATGAAACGGCCTTGTTATTAATTTTCTAATTTGAATCAAACTCGAATTCTCGACCATGTTGGCCATAAATTTTGACGAGGTATTCGTGTTGAACTTCCAGTGGATTAAAACCTGGTCCCCAGTACGGCAGTGGGACTAATTCTGAATTAAGGCGCTCTGCTCCCTTAGTCTCCAGCTCTCTCTCTTCCCACCAGCTTAAATCAAAGTAATCCGCCATTCTTAGTCTATCCCGCAGCCAAGAGCCTTTGGGATTCTCAAGCTCTTCTGTCTGCTTGGCCCAGTTCCATAATGCAGGGTCGTGAAAATCCATTGTGGAAAAGATTTGCGCATTGTATAACAGATGCCGCACAATATACTCATTACAGCCACTCTCCAGAACTGCGATGCGGAGGGCTTCCGTGGTCAATAGTTTCTTTGAGCCTAGGAGGGTAGCTAAAGCAGCAACCGCTCGCTGGCAACTCTGCCTTATTGCATCGTAAAGTCCTTCCTTCGCGGTCTCTCCAGCTAATGAACCTTCCAAGTCAATCTGGCCATGGAGACACACTAAACTGTACAGGAAGGACGCCTTTTCCGTTGTCCAAGGGCGACGTAGCAGTTTTTCTGGGATGAAGAAACCATATGCAAATCCAAGATAATTCAAATGGCTCAAGTTAGGTCCAATAACATGCCCTACAGGGTACATTATTTGCGGAATGAGATTGGCAAGAAGACCGGGATCTATTGGAGCGTGGGTGGACTCAGAAGTACTTTCTTTGCAGAGTTGATCACCGTGGAACCAATCCCCGTATAAGTGATCGCATGGTTCGGTAGGTAAGGTAAGGATTTCGTGGAGGGCTTTTCGGGTGTACCCTAGGAAAAATGGCCAATCGAAAAATTTACATTGCAACAATTGTGACTGCAGCTTTGGAAATCTTTCCGGCTTATTACGAGTAATGTAGAAAGCTCGCATGCAGAACTCAAGATAGATATGTTCGGATGAGAGATTCATAGCTAAGGAGCGGGAGCTACGAGGCAAAGCAATATTCATGCTGTAGAGGAAGATTGTTTGGATGAGTTCGATAGGCATTTCTTCAAGGCCAGGACTAGACGACTCAACCTTGACTTTGTGATGATGATATTTGGGCTTCGCGTAGACTGATTCGGATTTTCGAGCCCGTTTTGAAGACTGAATGAAAGACGGTGTAGTGGCGCGGGATGAAGCAACGGAGGAAGCCTTTGAGCTTGAACGGCTGCCTTGGAGACTCTTGGAAGATTTGCGTTTACCGCGGACCCTAACAGGGGCGAAATCCATTGTTCCTTCCTCTGTACAATGGAGGATTAGAAAGTCTCATCAATGGGAACTTTTCTTGCCCAACGCGGAAATTCATTGTTCCTGGTCTCCAAAACACCCAAAAGTTTTGGGACGTCGCAGCTTCCATCATCAATCGAGTCGCGTTTTCTCATCATTTCCTTTCAACATGCAAGTCCATGCCGTTCCAGATGCAGAGCGCGCCTTCGATTCCCAAGGGCGACAGCTGCCCTGGGGTTATGAATATGCGGAGTCAGTTCCCCGTTTTCTCTCCTCCATCCGCATTTCGAGATGACAGACCGATCTAACTCCGAAAATAGCTCCGACTTCAATCAGCGTCGCGTACCGGAAGAAAAGGGACCATTTGGCAAGGCCACACGAAGGCGTGGTATGTCAAGAAGCAAGACGGTGACACCAGCGCGAAAGGAAGACCAAGTCAAGCTAGAGAACATCCGTGTTATCGACGACATATTTACAGCCTACAAGGCAGAGCTCAAGGCGAAGGAATCTCTCCGCGCACGGAAACCTTCAGGAAATGCGGGATCGCTTCCTCTATCCGCGTCGGTTCCAAATCTAGAGAGTGCAGCGACCTCTATTCCTGGGCCTTCGTCCCAACCCTCAGCTGCAAAAGAACCCACAGAAGTCATATTATACGGGTTTGGCTGCGAAGTACAATGGGCTGCTATAGATTATTATGAGCGCATATCCTACGGCGCCATTTATGAAGACTACGACCGACATCCTCCTAACTCGAAATACAATCTTTCTCTCAGTCTCGACCGAGTGACCGCGCAGCGAAGTCTTTCACAAGCAGCCCTGCGCAAAAAGAACGAATATATCGGCGGCGAACATTGGATCAAGGTCACATTTGACTCACCTGAAGCAGCCGAGCGAGCCTGTCACTACTCTCCTCACACTATCCAAGGCTACCTTGTCTATGCTGAGAGGTATAGAGGCACCGGCCCTAATGCCGATGTAGCAATTCCAGCTTCTCAAGCTGCTCTATCATCTCATACGGCCTCTCCAAATCCATCTTCAACCACTCTTCCTGCTGGAGCGTCCCAATCTCCTACTTCCGAGACGGCATCCTCAGCTACCGCGACTGCCTCACAACCGGCTTCTATTCAACAACGCCCTTCTCAATCACTCACTTCTATGAAATCCCAGCGTACTCCTCAAGAAGTGAAAACCCAAAGCGATACATCTACTGCCATGGCAACAGCAACTGGAGCTGAGCAGAAAGAACACCAACAACCAACCTTGCGCATCAAAGGCGCTAAGCTTGCAGTCATGCTGCCCGCTGAACAGGCTTTCCTTCCTGCTGCACCCCGATGGCAGCAGACCTTCGGAAGTTGGCCGATCATCGGTTGGGTATTTGGTAGCGGCCACGAAATTATTGGAAATCAAGTTCCTCGAAAGGAGGATGGCACATTTGACTATGAAAATGCAAGCGCCTACTGGAAATTCTGGCATATGGTCGACTCTTGTTTCGGGACGGATTTCTGTGGTGTTAGAGGTGATGATGATGGGGAAGATTAGGCAAGCAACTCTCATCACAGCTTGGACTATTTTTCTTGTAATGGATCTGGTTTAGAGCTGGAGGGCATATCAATAGGTGCATTGGCTGGCGTTTACGGGAAAATTGGTGATTGCAGCGTTCCAGTTATTGTGCAGATCAGAACTTTTTTTGAGGGACATTTGTTCTCCATGTATTTTTGGAGGCCTTGGTGCTTCCGTACAGGCCTGCCTGCTTCGAAATACCCTATATTCAGTCTCACTTCATAAGTTCTGGTAGACGAATGGAAGCAATATCATTTTCTAACCTTCTAGGCCATTCAATTCATGACAATACGCCTACATCGAGATAACAACTTTGGGGCACGCTCTGCTAGCCCTTGGGTCCCTTATTAGCTTCAAATATCTGCCTTTCCGAGCACTAATCGAAAAGTCAGATATTTGTGACGTTCCATGGCATCAAATTCCATTTCTTTGAATCCTTTCTTGTGATTGGGCCCAGATAAGAGTCAGTTTTTGTCCACCAATCCCACAGCTTGCAATTGTGGGGAAGTCCTCTCATATACTTCTCCTGTCATCACAGGATCGTCACAAAAACAACGGGTAGTATATCTTTGCAATACATCAACATCAACAACCCTCGGAACCTCGGATACAATCCTACAACTCAAAAACACCGATCGCGGTGGACCACTAGAAAAAACCCATGCGAATTCTCACATCGGCCAGTGTCCTTGGATCGGTACATTGAATACCGGTCTCCTCGCCCTTTACGAAACCCAGTCAGGCTCCTACGGGAACTCGGAGAGTATGAATGGATGATGTGCATGATTGCTTTCGCTGCCTCTACCACTGATGATTATGATTTCCACTCCATTACTACCCAGATTGATAAATTGTCATGGTACTACAATTCAAGCTTAACTGATGTCTCATTGCTGCTTGGCCGTTTCATTGGTCACTCGGTATGTTGGCGCTGTAATAGCGGGACTTGCTAGTGATACGTGTGGTCGCAAGTGGCCATTGGTCTATTCTCTCATCTTCACAGGGGCCCTACAAATTAGTGGCATCTATTGCGAAGCCCTTGAGTCTTTCATAGCAGTCCGTGCGGTTCTTATTACGACCGGCGGGATATACGGTAATGCTATGGCAATGGGGCTTGAGAATTGCGCGGGAGTATTTCCCCCTTTTCGAATCGACCCAACTCAATCATTCCCCATGGAACACTATCAATGGCCGCCGGTGTTACTCATATCACGGCTCCCGAGTCCTGTCAATTTATCGAAGCTAGGATGCCACATGATGAACATGAGTCAGGATGACCTTTCTAGAGGGATGCTACCCGCGTGCTCCGGGAGATGAGAACAATCCTCTACTGCATCATCCTCCCATTCAGCTCGCTTAGTGACCGGTATGGCAGCAGACGGCAGTTTATAAAGATCGACTCGTTGCTTGCTTCATAATTCCATGAAAACTGTTGGCCACGGAGGTAGCTTTACCTATGGGTAATATTGACCTGTGACGACGGCTGTCAGACATCAGTATTACTGTAGCCTAATATCGTCTTGTTACACCACCCTCTAGGGACCCCTGTAGGGGGTCAATTCTCTTATGTATATTAGGGCTCTTAGAGCCACCTTGAATAAAACAGATCACTCGTACAATTCTGTGTCTCTACCTATCAGCTAGCTTATGTCATTTGTCTTGATACCTGCCTGGCTGAAAAAAACTGCCCACTGCAAAACTTTCAATAACACAAAGCTACTTCATTCTTTCCAACAAGTCAATCCGAACACGGCGGACCGCTTCTCTACCTTCTCATCCCACCCCTTCCTCTTCCCCTTGCCGCCATCATAGCCATTCGTCTCCGCATCGTACATGCTTGGCACAGACTATGAGGCACCGGAATTATATTGACATACATCCCTGGGCTGCCTCTCATATTCCGCTGCCTCCGGGGGCACATTTGGAAGTTTTCCGCAAGCACTCAGCCTTGCCTGTTGCAACCAGGGCAGGATTGAACGTTGCGAGTGGTACTATGACTGCATAGCTTGGCGGCACTTAGGTACCCTCGTCAAAAGCCTCCGTGCCAAGCATATATTAAAAATGACACTCCCTGCTAAATTACTATGCAACAACCACGCAATAATTTCTAGAGCTTTAAAGAAATCTAAAGCTCCTTGCAGATATACATTCGAGCGATGGCGACTTTTTTTTAGAGTCTAGTATTTATCCCTCATCACGCTTGCGTCCCCGGAGCTGGTGGTCCGTGCGCGAACACCAGTTTGCAAGCCACGCGCCCACACAATCAACTCACTACGGCTGCAGCGTTTGCCAGATATCGTTCTGCAGGAAGGATAAGTGCTAGCTACCTCATATCGAGCGCCTTAACTCTAAAGATTAATCATCTATATACATAATATATAAGAAATCGCGACTTTGAAAAGCTTCATATTTTGCATCACGGGCACTAAATTCTAACGACTTGATTGGCTGGTTCTTATCGATAACACAGGGACGCGAAGCAGTGATAAGGGATAGTCCCTCGTCAAAAGTCTCTACGTTTTGCTGATGTCTTACCAAAACTTACTGTATTTATGTAAGAGTACATATATTAGATCCCGCAACGGTCGCATTAGATTTGCGAGCACTATCTGTCTTTTTGGCTATATGGCGGCGTGGAGCAGGACACGTTACAATTTAGCATATATTTTCTATCACTAAATATTAAAAATATTTCTTAAAAATTTAACATCTTATAGAGATTTACTTTTATCAAAACTCTGTTTAAGTTTTTATTTAAAAAAAAAAATAGAAATTATTATAAGGTTATAAAGTTAATAAAGTACAATTTTCTATACAGTAAAACCTCGTTATACCGTTCAGCTCGGTAGTAGGGGGTTTGAACGTTATGCCGTATGGAAACGTTATATTGCGAGCTCACTTATTAATCGCTGCAAGAGGCTAAATTAACTCTTCTCTCTA
>Ga0307507_10001616_pt1 | contig 49869 bp, 8 predicted proteins | sample 7_EM_MG_FD_207223 | JGI IMG/M metagenome (GOLD analysis project Ga0307507, IMG submission 207223) | Populus trichocarpa ectomycorrhiza microbial communities from riparian zone in the Pacific Northwest, United States - 7_EM | ecosystem: Host-associated > Plants > Roots > Unclassified | place... | reverse complement strand
TGCATGTTAAGAAATATATAGTTACCTTTTAAAGTTGCTAAGTAGGTTAACTGCGTGTTAAGGAACATATAGTTAGCTTTTAAAGTTGTTAAGTAGGTTAACTGCGTATTATTTAACTTTTAAAGTTGTTAAGTTAGTTAATTGCATATTAAGTTGGTTAAATTGCGTGTTAAATTAGTTAATTGTATATTAAGTTAGTTAAATTGCGTGTTAAGTTAGTTAATTACATGTTAAGTTAGTTAAATTGCGTGTTAAGTTGGTTAATTATATGTTAAGTTAGTTAAATTGCGTGTTAAGTTAGTTAATTGCGTATTAAGTTAGTTAATTATATATTAAGTTGGTTAAATTGCGTGTTAAGTTAGTTAATTGCGTATTAAGTTAGTTAATTGCGTGTTAAGTTAGTTAATTGCGTGTTAAGTTAGTTAATTGCGTGTTAAGTTAGTTAAATTGCATATTAATTACGCGAAACGCGAAAATTAAAGTCTACTTAAATCTTATCCTGCGAATATTTTCCTAATGTAGAGAAATACCAGCTAATCTACTTTATAAGAAAACGTAACCAACCTATAGATCTCTAGCATATAATCTATATTTAAGGCTTTAGGGGTAAACCAGTTTAAGGCTTAAGGGTATTAGGAGTATAGGTAGATAGTAAGCTCTAATAGAGCGCATATGTATTATAAGCGGCCTATAAGGGCCAAGCGCAGTATATCGCAATATCCAAAATTATTAATTCTATATGGGGTCTATGCTTCTAGAGGTTATGCCTACTATATATAGCAGTTGTCTAGCTAACTATAATATATAGATCTAGTATTTAGGCTATAGGAGAAACCAAAAAAGGCCCCCCTAAATCACTCCTTAAACTACTCTAAAAGGTCTAAACAGCCTGCCTCTAGAGTATAATAGGCGGGTATAAGCGGACGGCCACAGCTCTACTTAAGAAGGAAGCTAATACCCCCCCCCTATAATTATATATTAAAGCCGCGGTAATATAAAGGGCGTAAAAGGAGCGTAACTCTAATATTATAAAGTATATTAAGACACGCCTAAATAAACTATAGAGGGACCTTAGGGTGCCCTATAGGAGAGCTAACTAATAACCCTAAAGTAGGGAAGATATATTAGAGAAACAGGTAGAAAAAGTAGAAGAAGAATAGTGCTATATTAGGGCCTAGGCCTATATAGAGGAGGAAGGGAGACGCATAAGAGACCAGTAAAGATAATAGTAAGAGAGAGAAAGGAGCTAAAGTAGAGTATAAAAGAGTACTGGGAAACTATCTACTGTAATATAACACTGGTTGGACCAACACTGGAGAGGTATATAGAAGTTAAATATATAGAGGCTATCTTAGGTAAGAGAAACCTAGGCTGTAGCATAGTTAACGCTATAGGGGGTAAATACCTAAGGGCTCTAAAAAGGCCTAATAAAGGCAGAAAATATAATAGCAATACTCCTAAGAATAGGAATAATAGGACTAAAAGATTGGCTCTACTAGGTAGGTGTCCTAGTAGGTAGCCTAAGATATAAATATAGCTGGCTAAAACAGACACTAAAATATGTAATACTGTTATGCCCCTTACATACTAACCGAGAAGTAATACTCTTAGTAGCTAGCACAGAGAACTATAATATACTACTCTTAATATAAAAAGGTCTTAAGGCGGTTACCTAGTGGCTTATTAGCTAAAATGTACTAGACCAGTCCTAGGTCGCAAAGAAAATAGTAATAGAAGGTAAAGGGGCGAGTACTAGGCGCCCACTGATAACTCTATAGTAGTAGAGCTAAGTTCGTAATACTAGCGCGTCTGTAGGCTTGTTACGGCAGCAGTAGTTCCCAAGAAGGTTAAAAAGTAAGGTAGTAAAGCACCACAGGTAACTCGTAGGCGCTTTATAGGCGCTATGCAGACGACCTTATAGACGCTATATAGGCAAGTCCTAAAAGGCAGGGAGATGGATTACGGGGTTTTCTTAAATAGAGTTTTCTCCCCATATATATATAAGGAGTAGTCCGCGTGGGCCCAATAGGGATCTAAATCGGACATTAAGCAATGAATTATTATTATATTTATAAACCTATTACTGCTAGGCAAGTTAACTATAAAGTTAATTAAGATATTACGCTATCTTTATATTAGAATTAGTAGCGGTTAAAATACTCCTTACTTTTTTATATAAGAGGTCTTCCTATATATATACATCCTATATACTTAAATATATTTTTATATATAGTTATATATTATAGGCCAGTAGTATACTTATTAAATAATTTTATAAGTCTTTATATAGCTAGGATACCCTACTACAGGGAAGTTATATATAAATTTAAGTATTTTAAATTATAAAGGTTTAGAATTTAGGACTACTATCTTCTATTAATAGTATAATTAGTTATTTTAAATTTCGCATTTAGCAAGTATAATATCCTTATACTATTATTTTTCTGTTTAAATTACTTTTATTATATCTATTATCTATATATTATTCTTATATTTATATTCTATTAGCTTATTAATTTCTATTTCCTATTTATTAATTTCCAATTTATTTCTATTAAGTTCTATATCTAGAAATATAGAATATAGTTTTTTAAAACGTTTAAGGGGCAATAAGATTTATAAATAATTTATAATTTATTTATCTAAAGCATTTATAGGTAGGTCCTATAATTATTATATTAATGCATTAGGCTTCTAATTAAGTTTACCTAGTTAGTATATAATCTTAAAGTTAAATTATAAAAGGTATTTAGCCTAATAGATTTAGTGCTATATTAATTATTTTATAGTTATAAAGTACTATAAGTTCTTATAGTCTGTTAATACGTATATTAGAAATAATAATCCTTTAAGCTTAGGACGCTATTATTTAAAGTATCTAACAATTATAAGCAGTTCCTTATTATATATCTTATAGTTTAATTTAGTAGGGGCAAGTTTTTAGGAGAGAAAGGCTACTAGATATAGCTTACTATTCTTATTATATTCTAATAACACTCCCTTTAGCGCATAATCTAATAAGTCTATTTTAATAATATATTTAAGCTTAGGGTTAAAGTGGGTAAGAATTAAAGCAGTTATAAAATAATGCTTTAGGTTATTAAAAGCTTATTTATATTTAATAGTTTATTTAAATTTTATATTCTTTCTTATTAGGTTTACTAATAGCTAAACAGTTTCTAAAAAGTGGTTAATAAATTATTAATAGAAATTTATAAATCCTAGAAATCCTTAAATATCTTATATATTACTAGGGTTTTCCTAGTTTATAATTACGGCGACTTTTTTAGGGTCTATTTTAATTCTGTTATAGGATATAATTAAACCTAAGTATATAATCTTAGACGCGTAGAACTTGTATTTCTTAATATTATATTATAAGCCTGTATTTTATAAGCGTTTAAGGACTATTTTAATATATTTCTAATATTTAAAAAGCGAGGACGAGTAGATTAAGATATTATTAATATATATAGTAATAAATATATTAAGGAATTTACGAAGTGTGTTAGTCATACAGGGTGACTTACCAATAACGACTACTTGGGTAGGGTTATAGTGATATTAGTTAATATGCTTCTTGTTAATTAGGGAAGGGCGAGGAGCTTAAGGCTCCTTGCTACGCTAGTGCCGCGGCGACACGTAATGACACGTGACGACTACTTGTCTCATTCCTAACACTAGCAACTTTTCTTTTATAGTTACCATCTATATACAAGTAACGAAATTATATAAAGACACTAAGCTAAAGAGAAGAAGAAGAAGAGAGAAAAGAGAAGAGGAAGGCTGTTAGGGGTTAACGCAAATACAAAGGTGTCGCTAAGGCGCTAGTTATAAGCAAGCCAATAGTGATTTTCCATCCCGGGGATGGAAAATCCTAATTGGCTGGCTAAAGTAAGGGTCCGCAAATTGCAGTAGAACTTGGTAGATAGTTGCGGTAAAACTCTACTCCCTTTTAACCTAACCTTTAACTTGTATATATAGAGTGTTTGTGTTAACAAACGTCTCTAGAGTCTTATTTGGGTTTGCCTTTATTATTACATCTACTAGGTTGTCTTAGCTATTAATCCATTAAATCTTAAAGAGTTCTCGCCGTTTATAGGATTAATAAAGTGCTATAATATCAATTATAAGGCGCTTCTTCTTTATAGTACTAAGCTTAACTAAGCACTTATAGAGGGAGTATGAGTCGGTACACACGATTATAGGGATAATAGGAAGTTTAAGTTAATCTATAATTATCTTTAGGGTAGTTCCAATTGCAATTACTATATTAACTCTGCTAACTATTCCATATATCTCTAACGCTAGAACGCTTTGAGTAACGCGCTTACTCTTAGTTAAGCTCTAATAGATAAGATTGCCGTAGATTGTAAAGTTATTTTCTCTAGTAGATTTGTTTATAATAATAATCTTATATCCTAACTAGGAGCTAAAGTCTTTGTTATTTATAAACAATCTATTAATAAATACAAAGAGCTTGGCGGTGGGAAGATTAATAGGCACATAGAGTAGTCCCCAATTAAGATGGTTTATTTGCCAGGAAAAACATTTATTTAGGGCAAGAACGTCGTCCTTAGTTAGTTCCTAGTATTAGGCGGCAACAGAGAGATTAAATAAAGCCTTAGGTTAACAGATAGAAGCAATATAAGCTCCGCGAGCGCGTTGCTCTATATATCCTTACTTTAGGGAATTAACGTTAATAACGTTAATCTTCTTGCCTTAACCCTTCTGGCGCAACGCAATAAAATCCTTGTTTAGGGAGAGAATGCATCTATTAAAAAGTAATAGTATTATTAAATTAAGCTTTTCCTTCGGCTTTGCTATAAGATTTGCCTTTACTAGCTCATCCTCTTTAAGGGCTGAGAATTGGTTGTCTCCTAAGATAATTATATCGTTAGTTTATATACCGACGATTCTAAATAGAGTTTCTGTGGTTGTAATAAGGAAGCATAGATTAAATATAGAAGTAGTTATTAAAAGCTTCTCTTTATAGTACTTGCTATAGGTAGCCCACCAATGAGTTCCTACCTCTGTAATTCCATATAATGGCTTAAGCACAACTATAATGGTATCTTTGGGATATTAGTAGCAAATTTGCTCTGGAAGGTATGCCAATATTAAGCGCTAAAGGTGTGTCTCTAATTAGGTGTAGACCTAAGTAATATCTTATAAATAGACCGCCATTCTATTCTTTATTAAGGAGGGAGCTAGCGCAATAATAACTCGCTAACTAGCTTATTAAATTGTGGGAGATTATATAAGGATTACCTCCTTACCATTATTGTTGTAACCTTAGATAATAAGCCTTAATTTCTTAAATAGGGCGTTAGTAGCTTTGCCTTTAATCTTATTAACTATTCTTAACTTAAAGATGCAAACTTTGTTAAACTTAGTAGGGTCATACTTCTTAAATTTAAAGACTCCTCTTATAATAAGGCTATCAATCTCCTATTTATTGGATGCTTGGAAAGGAGCTTCTGGGGTTATAATACAACCTTCCTTTTAGAGCTATTTTGCGAGTTCAAAATCAGCCTTCTCCTTAGCTGTTATAAAGGCCATTAATAGCTCAACTCTATTCTCAATGGCAGCAATAAATTGCTCTTTAAAATTAACAAAATGTTAGCAATTTTATAATCCTTTTAGGCGACCTCTACCGCGTCGTGGTTGCGGCATATCTACTATAATTATACTAGAATCATGGTCGCCTTCTAGAGCTCATTAATTGTAGCTCTCCTCTAGAGTATCTTCTATAGCATCCTGTAAAGGTTTAGAACTGTTATCTTTATAGTAAGGCTTAATAACAGTTAAACGGAATTAAATAGGTCCATAAGGCATTTAAATAGTGCAAGTTTAACCATTAATTGCAATGAGTTGATATGGGCCTAACTACCCTCCCTTTTTACGCCATACGCGTACCTTAGACTAGAGTGGCAGATTAAGCGTAGTTAAGGTATTTGGGCCATTTCTTATTCCTAGTGCGTTATTGACCTAATGTGTAGCGTAGAGACGTTGGACCTCCTTTATTACCTTATAAATAGCCTTAGCTCATTGCATAATAGAGGGAGATAGTGGAGAATTGTTAGTCATTTAAGGGTAGGCGCTAAAGACTAGCAGTATAGGTACGAGTCCATCCAGGCCAGCAGAATTATTAACAGCTTTAATAGCTATTTGTAAGGTAAGTTCTTCGCTAGCGTCCTCTAGTTCTAAAAAGATAATCTTATATACGCGGCGTAATGGCGCGTAATATCGTTCTACTTTTTTAATGCTATTATATGCCTTAATAGGGACTTCCTTAACCTTAATTGCCATTGCCTTTATCTATTGTCGAAAATCTGTAGATAAAAAGTTCTTTTTTGCGTTATAGACGATTTAATTAGGGGGTCCTAGGTAGATATTAATCTAGTATAATTAAAGGGTATCCTATGCGTTTCTAGCTAATATATCCTTTAAGAAGCGTGCGGCTTAGAAGGAGGTTGAGAAGTTAATAACTTAGAGTACTAGCTTGCTGCTAAGATATATAATATCAACAATAATATAGAAGTTGAAGTTGTAGTTATCTTTAAGGGTAAACTTAAATTGGCCAGAGGACTTCTAGTTTATTTGGCAGTAATGGCAGTACTTTATAAGATGTTTAATTGCCTTAACCTTAACTTTATGGCCTGCTTACTAAAGAACCCTAAGCAATTAGTAAACAGATAGGTAGCTAAAATAACGGTGTAGTTAACGTAACTCTAACTTAGTTAAATGGCTCTAAGCAACACTCTTTTCTAGTTAATAAAGAAGCAACTAGGGGTGACCCCACTTATGCATAACGGGCACCTGATTATCTCCCTAAACGAGTACATTCTTAAGGTTATTAAGCTTAACGCCTAATTTGTCTATATCTCTAATGTAAAATAGAAATAGGGTATTTGTGGGAATAATATAGAAAGTGATATACCCTAAGGGGGTTCGGACCCTAATTGTGCTAAAAGAGATTATAGTACCCTTGCTAAAATGAATTGTGTATTAGCCTGCCGTTAAATGGTCAATCTAAATAGAGCTATTAAGCTGCTAAAGGGCTCGAACTTAAGGTTCTCCTACTATAAATACTCCTACGGCTCCAATGTCTGGTATAATATTATAAAAGACATTTGCTGAGTATCTATTATTAAAGGAGAACGTAGAACTTTTCTATAGCTTATTAAAGATATCTAACTTCGTAATAGAGTGGAGCGTAGATTGGTTATTAAGAATAGTAACAGTTTATATGCCATCTACCTCACTATACTTAGTGAAGTATTAGTTAGGTAAGTAGTCCTTAAATTCTATATCCATAAGGAGCTGTTTGGCCTTATTAACCTTACCCTTAAGATCTTCTACGCCTTTATATTAAACCAGGAAGCTTTAGAAGTAGGCTATAGTAATTTTACAATTTCTAATATTTCTTGCACTCTGGCGAAACTTATTATATACCTCCTTTCGCTTATTAAGAGAATGCCTAGTTAACCAGCAATTCGGTTTCTTACAAATATAGCACTTCTTCTGGCAATTACTTTAAAATAAACCTCCACAAGGACCTCTACCTTTACTTTATAGTCGTTAATTATACCCTCTACCGTATTGCCTACTATGGCCACTATATATTCAATTAGTCTAGTTGTGATCGTGTTAGTTAGCCAGGTTGTTTAGGTTGATTAAAATAGACTAAAGTTGGGTGTTAAATTGCTGTACTTCTTGAGAGCGTAGAGCAGTGCTAATAGAAGATCTTAGTTAAGCACACACTCCTTTATAAGTATTTGCAGGATTAAAGAGAGCAAGATTATATTCTTTAACGCCTTAGTATGCGCTAATAACTTAATCGCGTAGGCTAAAATCCTCTTAATATAATTTGGATAAACTATGCTAAATCGTCTAAAGTTAATTAAAGAGCTTTTAAAGATAATCAAGCTAAGGGACACCTAGGTTTATAGCAATGATCCTTAAAAAGGTAATCTCTCTCTATTCTAATATATACTGCTACTTATTCTCTTCTATTTTAAAGTGGCATCTTAACTTATATATTATGCGGTTAAAATCATATCCTTTTCCTACCAAATAATTATAATAGAAGGTACTAGCTTAACCCTTAAGCATAATGGAATAGGCATTGTGGTATTAATTAGACTCTATTCCTACTTTCTAGCAATAGTTATAGAAGATACGTAGTTTTAAATTAAGAACATTATATAATTCCCTACTAAACTTCTTCTCCTAATCTAAATAGAGCTTTGCAAGCTCTATAAGTAATTTTAAACTACCTCTAATTTAAGATTAAGACAGAGGTGGGATTTGCATTATAGGTTGTAGTGGGGATATAGGTCTGGTCAGTAGAGTCTAAAGGCTGTTAAATTGTGAAGTAATAGGATCCTGTGCCTGCTCTTATTAGGGTGTAGTATTTGACGTTAAAGTTATAGGTTGAATTAGATATAGAGGGGTTAAAGGTGGAGGTAGATTTGTCTCTAGAGGTATATTGCCTAGGTTCTATTATAAGTTGAGCTTCCTTATAGTGCGTAGTTAGTGCTTAATTTCTTATAGGGTCTATTTGTGCTCTTCTTTTACGTTAATAACCTACTCCTAAATATTGTCTCTAATAGTACCCCTGTCCTTAGGGATAAATACTTTATTCTCCTAAAGGAAGTTATGGAAGTCCTATATAATATCCTTGTTTATGGGGGCCTATGTTTCCTTTGTCCATCTAACAAAGTCCTCCTTTATATATTCCTATAGCGCGGTATCGTTATATTCACTATCCTTATAATGTGCTATATGGTGTAATAAAAATCCATTTAAGTCTTGTTTATTAGCGTTTACAAGGTTAATTATAGCTTTGTTCTATATTTTTAGGTTAATGTCTTCCTTATACTTCTTTAGGTAGGTTAACGCCATAGTAGGTATAGAATTGACGGGGTGTTATACGTTAAAGGTAGGTAGGATTTTCGGTTTTATAGGATCTTATAGGTTTGCTGTTAAAAGGTAGGCAATTTAAGATATAGTTAACGCGTTTCGGATATTAACTTGGGACCTTAGGTTTAGTAACACTTCTAACCTAAAGTACTTAACTAAATCTTTATAAATGTGGTTGTTCTGCGTAATAGACGCAACTTGGTATCTCCTAGTACTTAGTAACACTTCTATTACTAGTTTTCCGTAAGTCTAAGGTAGTACAGTATCGCTGGGATCTATTCCATATAAGTGTATATAGCACCCCTATATAAGACTGTCTCTTCTATTCAAAAACCTAGCTGCTCTATAGTTGACTATATATTCAACCACTGATCAATGTTGGTTATACAGGGTGACTCACTAATAACAACTACTCGGGTAGGGTTATAGTGATGTTGGTTAATATGCTTCTTGTTAATTAGGGGAGGGCAAGGAGCTTAAGGCTCCTCACTATGCTAGTGCCGCGGCGATACGTGACGATATGTAACAACCACTCGTCTCATTCCTGACAAAGTGTATTATTAATATATTACTAAAATATACTAAGACCGTTCTTTATACTAAATAACATTATTAGGTATTTAAAGAGTCCTTATTATATATAAAAAGCTATATACTTTTTATCTCCTTTATATATACGGATTTTATTAAAGGTAGTAACTATATTAAGCTTTATAAAGTACTATACCTTTACTAAATAGTTAAGCGTCTCTTAAATTAAAGGAATTAGATATTAGTTTTAAATCGTAATTATATTTAGAGCTTAATAATTAGTAGTAACTCTTTAATTAACGTCTAATATAAATCCTACTGGCCCACGCAGACTACTCCGCATAGGGGGGAAAACTTATATATTTACAAGAAGAAAACCCCTGCAGTTAGGGGAGGAAAAACCCTATAAGCAGCCTTAGTAGGATGAAAAACCCTAATTTGCCATGTTTGCATGTAGTTGCGGCCCTGCGGGCCTACAGCACATCCTCCTCCTTAGATGTTTTGAAATCCTTAAAAACCACTACTTCCTTCTCTAGCTTATCCAAAGCTAGGGTTCACTACGCCCTAGCTAGGCCTTGCTAATTAATTGCTGTGTATTTGCCTCTCCTATATCTTAACCATCCCCTATATGATATCTCTTATTGACCATTGCTATATACGCCTTGCCCCCCCCCCTAGAGCTATTGAAGGCGTAAGGGGGATTCATCTATTCTAACTACCGTGATACTAAGCAGCGGGATATATTATATTGGGTATCTTTTATGCCTAGGCCCTAGCTAGGCCCTTTTAAAGGGTCACTACCCCGTTAAAAGAAGACAAGGAAAACTATGGGTCGCAATCTAGGCTATAGTATTATGGTAGTAAAATGGCGAGTGACCGCATACTCCGTGGGCAATCGCCCTAGGGGTTAGAAGGGGCTGTATATTTGCTTATTTGTTCGTTCATTCGCGCGTTCACTCATTTATTAATATAAGGTCGTTAATGCTTTTAATTAGGGGTTGGGGGATGTTATTAAGTACTATTCATCCATGTTAGATTGTACAGGTGCCCTAGATAGAATAGTATAGTAGTTGTCGTATTATAGAGGGCCAATAGTGATGGTTTTCAAGATCTTACTATCCGAAAACTTTTTACCACCGCCCTTAACGCCCACAACTACCACTAGGTCCTGTCCGCACGCTATATAATGTCTCTGCGTTAGCTCTAGATCCGATCTTCAAAGACCTAGGTTTGTAGCCGTTACTATATATAGGTGCAGAGTCCGATTTTGACAGAGAGCTTAATAATTAATATAGAATCTTAAGCCTCCTCCTAGCTTTTTAATAAATAGTATAGGTAAGGTAAATAGAGATTAACTAGGGCGAATAAATCCTTTTTCTAGATGCTTATTAAGGTATTATTGTATTATAAGCAGTTCTTCTTATAATATACTATATAGTGGACCAAACTTTAGTGTTATACTAGGCTTAAGTTCTATCTTAAAATTATATTTCTCTTAGTATAGGGCTAGTTAGTCTACAAATTATTTTTTAAACTTATTAATTAGGTTATAGTACTCTTTAGGCATAAAAGGTTAAGGATTAGGATATAATTTTGGTTTTAGTGCTTTTTTAATATCTTCTATAGTTATAGTAAAGATTTTATAATCTTATCTTTTTACTAATAAAATAAAAGGCGCGGCCTATATTATATAAATTTTAAGAGGGTTTAATATAATATCTTTATATTCTTTACCACAATTAGCAGTTATAGATTTATTATATTAGCTTAAGGTTTATAGTAAGGGTAATTTATATTATATTAAATTTAAATAGTTGTGTGTATATTTATAGGATAAATAGTTTTTTAAGTAATAACTTTAGCAGTAGATTATACGGAACTTTAGTATTTCTTTAACTCAACTAATTAAGGGGTTATATTATTTTAGCCATCCGTATCTAAGTATAACTTTATATTACTTTAAGGGTATTATAAACAGGGAGATATATTTAAGGTGTTTACCTATTTATATTTTTACTAGGGCGTAATACGTTATTTCGCCATATATTAAGGGTTTGCCATTAAAGCCTTATAGGCCTTAAGGCTTATTAAGTTTCTTTAAATCTAGGCATTAAGTTTTCGTATAGTTTATATTAATAAAGCCTATACTAGTAGCTTTACTATCTATTAGGATTTATACCTTCTTCCATTTTCTAAGTATTTAAATTTTACTAAGTATATTAAGGGAGTTGTGCCGTATATTAGCGCTAGAAGAGCCTAGATACTTATACTCTTCCACTTTTAATTCTAAGGCGCAACTTGGCCTTAGGATAATTTGTTTTCCAAGTTAACTAAAGGCGAGATACTTTATAGCGTTTAAGTATAATTTATAAAATAGGTGTAATTTAAGAAACAGGAGAAACTACAGCGGACTTTTTTTAAAGGGGTAAGTTTAGCAATACTTTTAAATATATCCTTTTTTACCGAATCTAAAGCATTCTCCATTTATGGCTTAAGTTCTTTATTTATTAGTTCTTAAGGGTATATAGGATTAAGCGGCATTAAGGTCCATAGGGTTGTATATAGGGCTTTTAGGTTTTAGAAATAGATCGCGCTTTAGGGTATATACTAGTTTTATAAAGTTTTAAATATAAGGTATAGTTAACTTTAGAGAATAAGTCTATTTATTATATTAAAGGTCCTTATTAAGTTATTAACATACTATAGCAAATTTAGATAGGTTTTTTGGTAGTTCTTTACCTATTAGCTAGATTCTAATCTTATTTAAACTAGCTTATTAAAGGGCAGCAGCTCTAGCGGCTTTATTCTAATCTAGCTTGCTAATAAGACCTAAAAATTCTAAAAAGAAGCTAGTGAAGTCTTAGTTCGATTATTATAGGTTTTTAAGTTTAGTAATAGCTATATATTTACAGCTGGTATTATTATATATTTATTCTAGTAGAGAGATAAAGGTTTTAAAATTAATAAAAGTGCTGTTACGGAAGAATAGATCTATGGTTTATATAGCGTCTTTACTTAATTAGGATATTCTATAGCTAACCTTACTAGCTTTAGTAGGGTATTAATTATAGTTTATTAAGAGTTTAAGATGGAGCTTAGTTATAAAGGAATATAGGTTATTTTAGTTTTTATTAAACATTAGAGGATTAGGGAGCTTTTTAGATTTTATAATAGGTACATAGTTTGTTATATATATAGGTTAAGCTACTATTACTAGTTCTGTATTCTTATTTAATAGGCTAGATTTAGATACTATTATATTAATCTCGTTTATAGGTGTTGTTGTTAGGGTCTATTATAAGTGCCTTAATATTACGGAGTTCTTTACGGAGTGCTTCTATTAATTACTAGTACTAGGGTTCTAGTGCAGCCCGCTACGTCCATAAAGGACTATTATATTATAGTTAACTGTTTCCTAACTAGGGTTATAATACTCATAGTTATTAAAAGGGATTTAGGTTTATTTTATTTTAATAATAATTGTTTAGACGTAACATAATATAAGGGCGCGAAGAGGCTTTACGGAAAATTTAAAGAAATAATATAAATTCTATCTAATCTAAGGGTATATAGCTCTTGCTAAATACAAGACATTGCGTAAAGAAGAGAAAGGAACATAGGAAACTTGTAACTAAATATTTGGGGTCTTAGTAGCAGACGTATAGGTATAAGCCCACGCGGATTTCAACAGGTTTTGACTAAATTCTATTACGTTAGTAGAATTTAGTGGAATTCGATTAAGTTGGTAGAATTTGGCAGAATTTAATTAAAGCGTTAGAATTTATCTGTCGAGTGTTTTACTAAGACATTCCACTATAACTGGGATAGTCCCGTTATACAAACCCTAAAAGATAAGTAAGTGACTGGCAAGATGCCAGGCATAGCTATGTGGAACAATATATATAGGCGAGGTGACTTCGTTACCTAATAGGCTTACTTAAAGATAAATGGCTATTACTACTATATAGGCATTTTATATATAGGGTATAAATAGATCTTTTACTAATATATTACCTATATATAATAATAGAGCAAAGATCTAGCACTACATAGATTTTAAAGATGCACTTCTATATATAATATTTAAGGTATCTCTGCCACTATAGGCGTACCTATAAAAGTATTATATAAACTAGGGTAAGCTAAAGGCAGAATATAAGGTGTCTTTGCCACTATAGGCGCCACCTATAGTGGTAGAGGCACCTTATATTTTGTCTATTTTTACTCTAATAATATAAGGTATATTAGTTGTTTATACTTTTATAAAGGCACCTATAGTAGTAGAGACACCTTATATTATTACTATATTTAATTTAGATTTAGAGTATCTATATAGTTATACCGATAGCCTCTATACCACCTCTTCTACCCCTTCTACCCTTTTTTCCACCTATCTCACTACCAGTTACATCCCCTACTAACCCCCTAGCCCCTTTTTTTACTACTAAAATATCTTAGCTAGGGCTTAGGAGGCTAGTAAGAAAGGCTATATAGCTAGTTTACTAGCCTATACTTATTATATTTATAACTAATATCTTTGCTTATATAGGCCTAATTATATAGGGTAATTTTGGTTTATCCCGCCGCGCGGTAATTGCTTACGCCTGTATAATAACTAGACTATATAGCGAGCCAACTCTAGAGCCCTATAAGCGGTGTATTAAGCGGCAGTTAGTATATTGGAGGTATTATAAGGGTTTTTATACTAGCCCAATTCCTAGTAGAAGCGTTAATAACTATAGTATTATACTAGTCAGTCTCTTACTAGGTAGGGGTTAGAAGACTAGTAGCAGTAGTAGTAGGAATAGGGGCTAAGCGGTTAGGAGCCAGAGGGGTAAAAATAGGGAGGGGAGGAGCATAAGGTGTGGTAATAGTGGTAGTAGTGGTTCTATATATATAGTTAGCAGTAAAATACTACTATAGCTTTATTATAATATATGCCTTAGCCAGCTAAGAGACCTTCTATATCTAGAGTTATCCTTATTTAAGGAGGGGACGTCATAAATATCTCCGCTAGAGGCTATAGCGGAGCCGTAGAAGGGACAAGATAGCTGTCCTACTAATAGCCTTATAGCCGCAGCAGATATAGCAGAAAGAGAGGAGGACAAGGGCAGTGGTAGTAGTGCCTATTAAGGTTGTAAGAGAGGCTGCTATATTGCTAAAGGTAGAGGAGCCTCCTTCTCCTCCTCCTCTATTATTTTATTAATAAAAGCACCGAAGTCAAACTCAGAATTTAACATTATTAGAAGCTTAGAAGCAGAGGTAGATATTAGGTAGCGTAGTCTTATTTCTATAAAAAAGAGAGATATATTTATATAAGCTTATATTATAGTAGTAGTGAATAATAGGTACAATAGCGGTAAATAATAATTATCTGTAAATATCCCTTGACACGGCAATTTGGGCGGGGTGCAGCTTATAGGGGTTACGGAAAAGTTAAACGGGGTCACCAATGGGGTCGGCGAAAGCTAAACGGGGTCACCAATGGAGCGCCGGAAAAAGGTCGGCGGGGTCACACTTTTAGCCATACAGAACGCGCATTAGTAGCCACATTTAACTTAAGCGACTACACAAACTAAAATATCTGGGGTATATACTACGTATACGTACATAGACACTCGGATATATATATATACATACACACACACATATATATATATGCACATATATATACGCGCATTTACACGTATCTCGCTATATTAATGACAAGTGAAAACTATATTAAGGCAAACGAGAGCATAGTAGGATGGTTAAACGGCCTACCAGTTAATATGGACAACCATATGCTACGCATATGCTAAGTATACGCAGGTATTCCAGAGCGTACCTAACATTAAACACAAAGACGATAGTTCTTAAGATGATATAATTAGTAGAGAGAATATTAAAGATAAGGAGAATAAGGAGAATAAGAAGAATAAGGAGGGTAAAGGCCAAGATAGTACGTAACAGCGGCTTCTATTTTATATAGGTCTCTCTAAGGTAAAACTATATACAACTTTATACATATACTATATATATGGTTAGAATAGCCAGGGCACACTCCAAGACTATAGAGCACTTATTAGCTCTAATAGCAAGCATTAAGTTATTGTCCAAGAGGCAATAGACTATATTATAATGCTAGAATATCCAGCAACCAGAAAAGAAGGAATTATACACTTTATCTATAAAGCAACACCTCTGCTGTCTATAGATATAGATAAAAAAACAGTATATAAGGTTATTAATTAGTATATATTAAAGGTAAGTAATACACATACAAAGCATATGCTGTATTTATACATCTAGCAGATTTAATTCTCATTTTATTAAACTGGTAACCCTAAGATTACACAACTACAGCTTCTTAGAGAAAATGATAATTGGGAGAATAGAAAAGTATTTTATTAAGCATTTAAATGTAGCGGCATTAGACACTATAAGTATGCCTATAAGGATATACTTTGTATATGCTCCGCATATAATAGGATTAAGCTTAAATTAATTAACAATCTTTAAAAGCGTAGTAGTTATCTATACTAGGCAGTAGAGATTAATAAAAAGCTTAAATAAAGCATAGAGAAGTAAGCATTATCTATATATATTAGGCATATGCTTATAATATACAGCTACTACCACAGTATTCTATAATCATAGTGGCAGTGTATCCACCCTAGTACACAAGAACGTGTATATAGTAAAAGCAGACTAATAATGTTTTTTCGGCATGGAGTACGTATATAGCTCGCATATGGCCCGTATATGCATGATATATGCTTATTATATATAGGTGGAGTTCATTGGTTATTCTAGCAGCAGTAATACTAAACTATAGCATACTGCCTGGCCTTTATTATTAACAACTACCCAGGTAGATATTTAATACCTTTATTTGCTTATTAAATATAGAGTTTAGAAAGTTAAATAAGAATATACCTATATTAGACATGCAACGTTAAAGTAAAAATATTGTGGTATGTAATGTGTATATTGTATATATGCTATGCATATGCTAATCCTATATAGGATTTAACTACCCATAAGGCCAAGGTAGAGTAGTGGGCTAAACATGCAGTGCATAGTTAGATTGCTATATTCCTGTTAATATGGCATAGTATTCTTATATTTGCCTTATTACATAGAATTATTATATATATTATCCATTATATCTAATAAAGCTATTAATTGACCTTGCTAATAATATAGTTAAAGTAATAAAGCAGGTGGATGTCCTAAGCCTTACTATATGTATACTCCGTATATACTCCATATATGCTTATAAAATTACTTACTATTCTATAGGTCGATTTATCCTATTACTATAGTACTATATTTTATATAGGAAGTATAGGACGCAGACACTACGTGCAGTATATAGTAGTTTTAATATTAAGGATCGAATTACTGCTCTAATTTAAAAGGAAAGGATACTATAGTTCCTAGAGGGGACGGCATATATAGGTAAGTATAGGTTAAACATATGCCAAGTATATACAGAGGCTAAGCGTAGTAGGTATACTACGCGAGTTCTCTATTAATTAATATAAAGAGAACACCAAGCAATAGATTTAGGCAATTTATAACTTTAACAATAAGCATTTCCTTATTGTATGCTGTACGTATACATAAGCTAAGGCATTCTAACGCGTAACATGTATCAAAATGGACCTATTATTTAAGATAGTTTAAGGCAAAATAAATCCATTCTTAATTATAGGATAGGACGAGAATTCCAAACGTATATATACCTATGCCACATATATGCCATATATAAGCTAAACACTTATAACAGAAATTAAGGTGTAGGTATACGCCTTTCTTAACCTAGAAATACGTGCTATATACGCAAAGATGTTTTAGCTAGTATTTAAGGTTTTAGGTAATACTGCTTAATTATCTATATAATTTACACATATCTACGGAACTGGACTTCGTACTGCTATAGTTAATATATATAAGAAACAAGCTGGCGGTAAGTATACGCTTTATATATGCTCTGTATATGCTTAGCATATACTTACAATATATAGGCTTTAGAGATTACCTATATACAATTAACCCATCCCATAAATAAGATGAATACCTTTAGTATATGCTTATATTCTGCCTAGTATATATTAAATAAAACTTTGTAAAGCGCTTTCTAACTTATAAAGTAAGATATATTATAAAGCAGATATAGAAAGTAGAGATAGAGTAGAAACTAATAGCGCGTATATAAAGCATATGCACACTATATCTAGAGCTTATGTCTTAGATAAACAATAAGAAGAAAATATAGATACTAGCTAGGCTTATAAAGGAAAAGTCAAAGGTTCCTTATAAGTAGTAGGCATATATACGGAAGTATACTAGACTTGGTAAAAATAGTTACTTTTAAGATAATAACTTTACTAGTTAAAAATTATGTATGCTTACTGCAGTACTACGGTGAAGGTATACGCTCTGTATATACACTGCATATTCTAATATTTTAGTATAGGCTTAAACTCCATATATAAGAAATATTTGATCTATAAGAGCTATATAAAGAGACAGGAATAGATAATATATAGAAAAATTATAGTAACTTAAAGCGGATATCAGTACAGCTATAGAAACAATGTATATATATATGCTGCATATATAAAGTATATACTAAGCTTAAGCAGCGCAGAAGTAGCGAAAATTAGCTAAGCGGCGAGCTAGAAATCCTAGGCTTAATCTTCCTTAAAATCCTCGGAACCCATTTAATACCCCTAGGCCTACTATATCTAGTAGCCAGATTATCTCACAGATAAGTATAGTAGATAATAATATTGCATTAGTATTAGATATATTACGCATATCTACCGCATATACAGCGGAGATGCCACTACTACTATTACAAAGTTAAATACCCTAGACTGCGGGTAAGAGGTATAGGTCTTACCTATCTACAGAGGAGCTAGAAAAGGAGGCATATACACTATATATAGAAAATATAGAGCGATAAATTAATAAATTAAAATAAGCTAAAGACGTATATAATAAAGTAAAGGAATTAGTAGAGCTTAAGAATTAGGCGTAGGAATATAGTATTAGTATATAGGGCGCATATGCACAGTATATGCATAGAAAGTATTACGTAGAGTTCCATAATAAATAAAGAATTAATTAATATAGGCCTTCTGCCCCGCGCCCTATATTGGGCATATGCCTAGCCTATCTACTAAATAAACCCTACTAAAACTCCGATAATGCGTACTGCATACTGCGCATATAGTATATAGGCCTAGCATATGCTGGGACTTATAGTTTAATACTTAAGCAAGAATAGTGGGTTAAGTGGTAGGTTCTGCCCGTAGCTTATACAGAGCATAAGTATAATATACGCAATAGAAGAAACCAAACTTACTAGAGCTCTTACCTCTGCTATAACGGCCTATTATCTTTCTACTTACTAGTGCTAAATATTAGCTATATATATATAGGGAATGTGCAAGGTAAGCTTACCCCTTTAGCGGTAGGTGGACGGTAAGGGGGACTCCTTACGGTTGCCTAGCAGGGTTAGGCTGCGCTGTGCATATAGTTAGCGTATACCAAATATATGCAGGTGAAATACTAACCCTACATTTTAAGCCAGTGGAGGGGGTAAATAGGCTAACGCGCTGTTTCTTTCTTATTAGCATACGCCCAGTTTAAGCACGTGTTAACCTATGGTTAGTAGAAGATATTATAGGTTTGCATATACAAAGTGTATACGTGTATAAGCTAGCAATATAACCAAGTAGTGGTTTTAGTAATATATATACAGGGCCTATATAAAGTCAGACTTTACTAGTCTCCTAGATATAGAGATAAGCGTTTATTTCTAAATTGGGCAGTAGCCCTAGTGGTAGCCGTGCTTATTCCTCCTATACGCTACCCTTAGGCCTATAAGTACCCTTAGGTCTAAAATTAAACTTAGGGGGAATAAGTATATAGATAGATAGATAGATAGATAGATAGATAGATAGATAGATAGATAGATAGATAGATAGATAGATATATTGGGGTATAGCGCGTATATACAGAAGTGAAACTAATGCTCTTACCTCATAATGGAATTGCCTGCTAAATTGGGTGGTAAATCCCTAGTCTTAGGCACTGTATCTAGTTAGCTTAGGCTAGATATATGCTAGGTATAGGGTAAGTATACACAAATAGAGTGCAGACGTCCGTATACTCCAAAATTCTTAACCCTAAAGGGCCACAGCTATATACAGTGTTAGTACTATATATATATTATATATATATAACCTACCTAGGCTTATACAGGTATTTGGCATCCTATTAGCCACTAAAAAGAACAAAACGCTTTAGAGCGCTACGTTATATTAGCATTATATATACATAGCATGTACTAGGCATATACTTCTCCCCTATAATTAACTCCGCAGCCAATATATTAGTAGTAAAAGGGTTGGTTACTACATATAGTAAGTATATACCTCCACTAAACTATATAGTAATACTTACGGGCACTACTATGCTTATTGCGGACATAGCGGCGGTACTATAACTATATTAGTAGAAGACGTAGATGCTATGCATATGCGGAATATACGCTTAGCTAGGCCGTAAAGACCCAGCCGCATATCTGCGTGCCATTCACTGCAATGTCATAGCTATATTTATTGTTAGTATATACTATATATAAGGTATAGATATGTAACCTACACTATAGAGTTAATAGCAGACAGGATAAAGGCAGAGTTAAGTAGATCTAGTTTATACTTAGCATATATATACTCTTTACATGGAGCCTTTCTAGCACCTACTTACGTTATCCTGGACCGTTATAGCTGGGGCTATATAAGGTTAGCATATGCTATAAGTATACGGCTCTAGATTTACATACGCCTTCTACCTACTACGGCTACTACGGCGCGTGCTTTATTTACTATAAGCATATACCTTATATATACGTTCTCTATAATTAACCTAGTATCACCCAGTTAGGGTTAAGGTTGGGGATTGGGCCTGTATACTTCTATTAGTATATGCTTCTTCTAAGCATATACAAAGCATATATTTACTATAGTAGTACCTAAAGGCGCTAGGGTTGGTGGCACTGGCTACCTACGCATTATTAAAGTCTGTAATTATAAAATTGCTCACAGCAAGTATAGGCAGAGCATATGCTAGAGTAAAATTAAGATATTAATGTTGCCCTAGCTAGATGTTAGCATATGCAGCGCTTATGCATAAGCTATATAGTATATACTCATGGCATATACTATGGTGTTATAGAAAAGTTCTAGTATAACCGCTGTTGTTGTGGATATGCAACGCGTATATATAGGCTATGTTTTAATAACTTAGCTCGCCTCAGTAGCTAGTGGGATATATATGCCCCATATATACAATCCACGCATTCTATAATATTCATAATTTATCAAATACTGCGATTTTTTATTTTTTAAAAAAAAACATTTATTTTATATATGCGCTATATATACAGAAACTCAGCGGGGTTAGAAGCTGAGCAAGGTTAGAAAGGTTGTAACCCCGTTTAACTTTATAACCCCCCCAAGCTATAAGCCCCAATTTGGGTCCTTAGGTTATCAATAAGAATTAACCAATTAGAAAAGCCGGGTTAATATAAATATCCAATTGAATCCAGTTATTAATATAAACGAACTTGGCAAAGGACTCTGCCGTGTCAAGGGATATAATAGGAAGAATAACTAAATAACAATAGAAAAGAACACTAATTAGAGCTTCTAGATACTAAACTCCTTACTAACTCTCTTATTAGTAGGCCCCTCTACTCCTATAATATTAAGCTTATCACTTTTAAAAGTAGCTAGTTATTTACATACCTAATCTAACTCTTTACGTTCTATATAGAGGCCGTTTACTATATAACGAAATTACGCCCTATAAATTAATTACACCTACTCTATACAATTACCGCTTATAGAAAGAAACTAAACATTAAATAGGCTAACTGCATAAAATAATAGTAATGTTTTATTTAGGCCTTAAGGATAGAAAAGGTTAACTTAATAGGATTAAAATTGGGCGAGTATGGCGGTAAGAAGCGTATTAAGTAGCCTGCCCCCTTAATAATCTTAATAACCTGCCGATTAACGTATATAGAGTTATTATTAAGTATTATAACTAATATACAATGGCTATACTTCTCTGCTAGCGTTAGTAATAAGTTATTAGATAGCTAATAAATAAACTCCTCCCTCTTAAAATATCCTTCTTAAATACCTGTATAAGGTAGGTAACCGTTAAGACCAATTACGGCGTAGATACTCTATATAGGCCCTATCCTTAGTGGCGCCAGCTAGTCTTCTTATTAAAAATAGACTTATCTAGAAACATTAAGTCATCTATAGTAAATTAACGCATATTCTGTCGCCAGCCTTTATAGAGTGTCTTACTACGCGTAAGAGATATACGGTATATAACCTGTCTGCTCCATCTTTGCTTTTATAATATTTGTAATACTATTAACCAATTTATAAGGACTCCTTGCTTAAAGGCAAGTTAATATATAACCTCTGCTTATTGTCTCTAGCCCTTATCTAGTAGTCACTCTAATATAGCATTTATATCCACCGCTAGTAGCTTAAAGGGTCGCCTAAGGAGTAAATACAAAGGCTTTATAACGCTCCCGTATCTGCCTATATTATTCTATATAGAAACCCCAACTGCACAAACTCTGGAGCTCTTGCTGCACCTGGCCTAAAAAGACTAAAACTAACCAAAAGAACCCTGAAAAACACCCAGAGAATCCCCCTAAGATGTATGCATCGTAGGGGAGGCACACGTCAAACAACGGTGGTTTATACTTGCGTGCGACCGCCAGAACCACGCCCAGTAATGGCCCTCTATAATAAAGATAGGTGAATACTACACTATAAAGTAGAAATACCTTTATTAAGAAGGCATCTAACAAAATATAAAGCCTATTAGACGCGTCTAGTATCTAGAATTGCGGGGGAGTAACTATTAGCTATAATAATTTAATATAGCTAGTAGAATGGCTCCGCTAGTCTAGCGAACCTTAGGCGCCCTTTTAGCAAACCCTTAATTAAATCCTCTAACGGCTAAGTAAAATTAAAAATAAATAAAAACCTTCTTTATTAGCGAACTGCACCTAGGCCGCCGTAGCTGCGCTTCTATAGTATAGGGAACTTAACCCCCTTAAGATAATAACTGGGTATATAATTATAATAGATCTTAGATCTCGTCCTAGAGCTCTTGCTGTACCTGGCCTAAAAAGACTAAAACCAACTAAAAAGAACCCTGAAAAACACCTAGAGAATCCCCCTAAGATGCCTATATTATAGGGGAGGCATATGTTAAATAACGGTGGTTTGTATTTGCGCGTGACTACTAGAACCACGCCTAGCAATGGCCCTCTATAATAAGAACGGGCGAATACTATACCATAAAGCGGAAATACCTCTATTAAGAAGGCATTTAACAAAATATAAAGCCTATTGGACGCGTCTAGTATCCGTAATTATAGGGGAGTAACCGTTAGCTATAACAAACTAATATAGCTAGTAGAATGGCTCCGCTAGTCTAGTGTCCCTTAGGCGCCTCTCTAGCAATCCCTTAATTAAATCCTTTAACAGCTAAGCAAAATTAAAAATAAATAAAACCCCTTTTTACTGGCGAACCGCACCTAGGCTACTATAGCTGTGTTTCTATAGTATAGGGAACCCAACCCCCTTAAGACAATAACTGGGTATATAATCACAATACGACCAAATATAGAAAAAGTAGAGGGGCTTAGGGGATAATTAGAAACAGAAGTTTTTATAGAGATTCATAAGGAAGTCTATAACGCCGTTGCAATCCGACACCTAAGGAGCGGAGATATTAGAGTTACCCTAAAGGACCAATAGGTAAAGAAACGAGCCATAAGGGTAGGGGATAGGCTAGGAGAACGTATTAGCATAAAAGTGCTCTATAAAGACTACCTAGTCAAAGTCCTAGCGGTTCCTATAAGCCTTAGGGTAGAAAAGGGATACTAGGCGAATAACATAGTAACTATATAGGAGATAGTAAAACATATGAAACGCCTTATACTAGGACTTGAGATTACCTAAATCCAATGGCTTTAACAGGAAAATGCAATCCAAGCATATAATAAGAATAATAAGAGGATATAAGAGTCGCTAGAGACTTACTAGGGAGACGCTGGTTAAATACATGGCTACCTTATTATTAGCACATATACACTAGGAATGCAAAAACTCTTTATCTAAAAAGGAATAATTATAAATGGCCTTATATACAATATAAGGCTCTATAACCACAAACTACGCCTAGAACGATGCTATTGCTATGTATAATAGGGACATACCCAATCCACATACGCAGTATAGGTGTGCTGCGGCTACTATATAGGCCCCCATAATACAAGACACTGCTTAAATTAAGACTAAATAAAATGCGTAAACTGTCACCAAAGTATATATAAGGCGTGGGAGAGAGTAGACTATATTAAATATAGGAGATAGAAGGTAAGGGCTTAATAGCTATAGGAATAACTACACGCTAGGTTATATAAATGGAAACAATAGGCAATAAGCTAGGGGGACATAGGTGCCTTCCTAGCGTTCCCTACCTTTAATACTAGGGGGCTAGGCTAGCTATCCTAAGCCTTAACGGGCTAGAAGCAACGCCGCGTAATATCACCAGACTAAATAGGGATATAAGGGTTATAGGGGACACAAGGGAGAGGACGCCCTATAGGAAGACCCCTATAGACAGCTATAGTAAGCTTAAAACTAGGACAATTAAGAATTAGACTAAACGCGGCAAATCTAACATTCGTAGCTAACCTATAAAGGGCATAAAGCTAACTAGTAAGACTAGGGGAAGAACCGGAGACAATAATAGATTTGGATATAGAAGCGCTAGTAAAAATATAAGACATAGGAATAGAAAGCCCTATATAAAATAAGTAGCAACTAGGGTATAGATATAAGAGATAGAAGTTCTAAAAATCCTAGAGAAAGTAGAAATAGAGGAAGTAAAGAATAAAGGAGAGTTAAACGACCCTTACTAGGGGTCCGCCACCTATCCATTATATAGTATAACTGCGGCAATATAAACCACCGCCTTGTAAGGCCCCTACTAGACAGTCTAGACCTAGAGAAACACTATATCCTTACTATATAAGAGCCGTATTATAATACCTATATATAATTAACATACTGCCCCTAAGGATTTTAGCTTCTGTACAAACCAAAAGCAGCTATATGTGTGTACTTTATAATTAGTAAGGCTGTTAGCCTGTCCTTATAGTTATAGCAAGTAGTTAACCTAGATATTACAGTTATAATAATCCAGATATATAGGGGACCGGTATAAATTATTAATGTATATAACCCTAGGGTTAAAGGGGTCCCATAAATAGAGAATATTATATTAGTAATAAGCTTACTAGAAACTAAAGGCACAGAGTTTATCCTATTAGGAGATATAAACCTCTACCACCTATAGTAGGGGGGTATCTATGTTGCTGCTAAATAATAGGCAGAGTGCCTACTAAGAGCTATAGATATCTGGGGCCTTAAGCTAGCCACTCCCCTAGGAGCAATTATGTGGCAATAAGGCACTGCTAGAAGTATAATTAGCCTTATATTTATGGACAATGGCCTATACTAGAGACTTAAAAGGTGCATCCCTAAAGAAGAATAGGCATTTACCTTAGACTATATCCCTATCTAAATACAGCTAGATTTGGATATTAAGGCGCAACTAAATAGTAAAAGATATATAATAAGGAAGCTTAAGATAGACAGTTTCCTTAATATAGTTAAATAATAACTTTAAGACCTAGAAGAAATCCACCTAATACTAAATAAGCAAGGCTTATTAGCTACCCCTAAGGAAATTAACTAAAGACTAGAAAGGATCTAGGTAGCAATTAAAAATGGGCTAAAAAAGCATTGCCTAGTCTTAAAACTAGGCCCCTATACGCGATACGTATGGTCCGTATAATGCGCGGTTCTTATAGCTAGCCAATAATAAGTAAGAAGGAAATATATAAGTAGCTATAACCCTAAAGATAAGAGACAATATAAAGATACAAGAAACTAGCTAAAGAATACCCTAAAAAAAGAAGCAAGAAACAACTGGAGACAGTTTATAAATAAATACACTACTAACCTAAGCATCCCCTATAATAAGGGCCTTTGGACTATGGCAAGATAGGTAAAGAAAAAGGCGGGATATTTAGTAGAAGATCTATACCTACTACCCCTATAAAGAGCAGACGAACTATAGGCTATAAGTAATAATAATAAGAAGGCGAAGATCCTTATAGAAAGATTTTCCCCCTAACCAGCTCTAGTAGACCTTAGTGATATTACTAGTAAAACACTGGTAACTTGCCTAAGGGTTAACAGTGACATAATAACTGAAGAAATGGCTAGAACTATTAGTTACCTTTTAAATAATATAGTACTAGGACTAGATGGGATCCTAAATAAAGCCTTAAAGACCTGTGGTCTACTTATAGCACTTTGGCTTATAGATATAGCCAAAGTATACTTTATAATAGGCTACTACCTGTGACTTAGAAGATCTATAATAATGGTTATTTTATAAAAAGAAGGTAAAGTAGACTACTTAATCCTAGGAAGCTACCGCCTTATTACCTTAGAAAATACCCTAAGCAAGATCTTAGAAAAGGTTATAGCGGACTATATAGTAGATATAGTAGAGAAATACGCCCTACTACTATAAAGCTAAATGGGGGCAAGAAAGAATTGCTTAATACTATTAGTACTTATACTACTTGCTACTACTATTAAAACTGCATGGGCTATACGTAAGGACTTTATAGTATTAATACTTAGCCTAGATATTAGTGGCGCCTATAATAATATACCCTATAAGCGCCTCCTATATATCCTTAGGGCAAAGGGCTTCCTAGAATAGATTATATAATTTATTTAAGGGTTTACAGGCCAGAAAGAGATATTATTAGTCTTTAGTAGATACTAGAGCCCCCCTATTATAGTTATAATAGGTATACTATAAGGATTACCTCTTTTACCTATACTCTTTCTTTTCTTTATAAGTAACTTACTTAATACCTTTAAGGAAGGGGCGATCTAGGGGATAGGCTTTGTTAACAATATAAACCTAATTATATATGGGCCAACAGCCGCAGAGAACTATAGAACACTAGAGAAAGCCTATAATACCTATATAGAATAGGCAAGACGATATAGAGTTCAATTCTTACTAAAAAAATACTAGCTAATCTATTTTATAAGAAAATGCAACCAATCTGTAGATCTCTAGCATATAATCTATATTTAAGGCTTTAGGGGTTAACTAGTTTAGGGCCTAAGGGTATTAGAAGTATAGGTAAATAGTAAGCTCTAGTAGAGCGTATATATAGTATAAGCGGCCCGTAAGGGCTAAGTATAGTATATTACATTATCTAGGATCGTTAATTCTATATAGGGTCTATACTTCTAGAGGTCACACCTACTATATATAGTAGTTATCTAGCTAACTATAATATATAGATCTAGTGTTTGGGCTATTAGAGAAACTAAAAAGGGCCCCCTTAAATTACTCCTTAAACTACTCTAAAAGGTCTAAATAGCCTGCCTCTAGAGTATAATAGGCGGGTATAAGCGAATGGCTACAGCACTGCTTAAGAAGGAAGCTAATATTCCCCCCCTATAACTATATATTGAAGCCGCTGCAATGTAAAGGGCGTAAAGTAAACGTAACTCTAATGTTATAAAGTATATTAAGACACGCCTAAATAAACTATGGAGGGACCCTAGGGCGCCTTATAGGAGAATAAACTAACAACTTTAAAGTAGGGAAGAGATATTAGAGAAATAGGTAAAAAAAGTAGAAGAAAATTAGTGCTGCGTTAGGGCTTAGGCCTATATAGAGGAGAAAGGGAGACGCATAAGAGGCTAGTAAAGATAATAGTAAGAAAGAGAAAGAAGCTAAAGTAGAGTATAAAAGAACGCTAGGAAACTATCTTCTGTAATATAATACTAGTTGGACCAATGCTGGAGAGGCGTATAGGAGTTAAAGGTATAGAGGCTAACTTAGGCAAGAGAAACCTAAGCTATGGCATAGTTAATGCTATAGGGGGTAAATACTTAAGAGCTCTAAAAAGGCCTAATAAAGGTAAAAAATATAATAGTAACACTTTTAAGAATAGGGATAATAGGACTAAAAGATTGGCTCTACTGGGTAGGTGTTTTAGTAGGTAGCCTAAGATGTAAATATAGCTGGCTAAGACAGACACTAAAATATATAATACTGTTATGCCCCCTACGCACTAACTAAGAAGCTATACTCTTAGTAGCTGGCATAGAGAACTATAATACACTACTCTTAATATAAAAAGGTCTTAAGGCGGTTACCTGGTGGCTTATTAGCTAAAATATACTAGACCAGTTTTGGGTTGCAAAGGAAATAGTAATAGAAGGTAAAGGGGCGAGTAATAGGCGCCCCCTAATAACTCTACAGTAGTAGAGTAAAGTTTGCGATACTAGCGCGTCCGTAGGCTTGTTACGGCAGTAGTGGTTCCTAAGGAGGTCAAAAAGTAAGGTAGTAGAGCACTATAGGTGACCTATAGGCGCTTTGTAGGCGAGTCCTAAAAGGCGGGGAGACGGATTATGGGGTTTTCTTAAAAGAGTTTTCTCCCTATATATATATAAGGAGTAGTCCGCGTGGGCCCAATAGGGATCCAAATTGGACGTTAAGCAATAAATAATAATATATAATTATAATATAACTAAATATAGAAAAAGCAGAGGGACTTAGGGGATAATTAGAAATAGAAGTCCTTATAGAGATTTATAAAGAGGTCTATAACGCTGTTATAGTCTAATACCTTAGAAGTGGAGACATTAGAGTTACCCTAAGGAACTAATAGGTAAAGGAATAAGCTATAAGGGTAGAGGACAGGCTAGGAGAGCGTATTAGTATAAAAGTACTCTATAAGGACTACTTAGTTAAAGTCCTAGCGGTTCCTATAAGCCTTAGGGTAGAAAAGGGACGCTAGGTAGATAATATAGTAATTATATAAAAGATAGTAAGATAAACGGAACGCTTTATACTAGGACTTGAGATCACCTAAATCTAATAGCTTTAATAGGAAAATGTAAACTAAGTAAACAATAAGAACAATAAGAGGATATAAGGGTTATTAGAGACTTGCTAGGGAGACACCAGACGAATATATAGCTCCCTTATTATTAGCATATATACACTAGGAATGTAAAAACTTCTTATCTAGAAAGGAATAATTATAAACGGCCTTATATATAATATAAGGCTCTATAACCACAGACTACGCCTAGAATAATGCTACTGCTGTATATAATAGGGACACACCCAATCCATATACGCAGTATAGGTGTGCTGCGGCCACTATGCAGGCCCCTATAATATAAGACACTACTTAAATTAAGACTAAATAAAATGCGTAAACTGCCACTGAAGCACATATAAGGCGTAGGAAAGAGAAGACTGTATTAAATACAGGAGACGGAAGGTAAGGGCTTAACAGCTATAGGAATAACTGCACGCTAGGTTATATAAATGGAAATAATAGGCGATAAGCTAGGGGGGCGTAGGTGCCTTTCCAGCGTTTCCTACCTTTAATACTAGGGGGCTAGGCTAGCCATCCTAAGCCTTAATGGGCTAGAAGCGACGCCGCGCGATATTACCAGACTGTATAGGGATATAAGGGTTATAGGGGACACAAGGAAGAGGATGCCCTGTAGAAAGACCCTTATAGACAGCTATAGCAAGCTTAAGACCAGGATAATTAAGAATTAGACTTAACGCGGCAAATATAACATTTGCAGCCAACTCTTAAAGGGTATATAGCTAACTAGTAAGAATAGGGGAAGAACTGGAGATAATAATAGATTTAGATATAGAAGCGCTAGTAGGAACATAAAACACGGGAATGGAAAGCTCTATATAAAATAAGTAGTAACTAGGGTGTAGATATAAGAGACAGAAGTTCTAAATATCCTAGAGAAAGTAGAAATAGAAGAAGTGAGGAATAAAGAAGAGGCAAAGGACCCTTGCTAGGGGTCCGCTACCTATCTATTATATAGTATAACTGCGGTAATATAAACCACTGTCTTGCAAGGCCCTTACTAGATAGCCTAGACCTAGAGAAACACTATATCCTTGCTATATAAGAGCCGTATTATAATACCTATATATAATTAATATACTGCCCCTAAGGATTCTAGCTCCTATACAAACCAAAAGCAGCTATATGCGTGTGCTTTATAATTAGTAAGGCTATCAGCCTATCCTTATAGTTATAGCAGGTAGTTAACCCAGATATTTTAGTTATAATAATCTAGATATATAGGGGACCGGTATAGATTATTAATGTATATAACCCTAGGGTTAAAGGGGTCCTATAAATAGAGAATATTATATTAGTAATAAGCTTACTGGGAACTAAAGGTATAGAGTCTATCCTATTAGGAGATATAAACCTCTACTACCTGTAGTAGGGGGGTATCTATATTACTGCTAAATGACAGGTAGAGTACTTACTAAGAGCTATAGACACCTGGGGCCTTAAGCTAGCTACCCCCCTAGGAGCAATTATATGGTAATAAGGCACCGCCAGAAGTATAATTAACCTTATATTTATGGACGAAGGCCTATACTAGAGACTTAAAAGGTGTAACCCTAAAGAAGAATGGGCACTTGCTTTAGACCATATCCCTATCTAGATATAGCTAGATCTAGATATTAAGGCGCAACTAAATAGCAAAAGATATGCAATAAGAAAGCTTAAGATAAACAGCTTCCTTAATATAGTTAAATAACAACTTTAAGACCTAGAAGAAATCCACCCGATATTAAACAAGTAAGGCTTATTAGCTACCCCTAAGGAAATTAACTAAAGGCTAGAAAGGATCTAGGCAGTAATTAAAAATAGGCTAAAAGAGTACTGCCTAGTCTTATACCGGGCCCCTATGCGCGATATATATAGTCCATATAATGCGCAGTTCTTATCGCCAGCCAACAACAAGCAAGAAGAAAATATATAAGCAGCTATAATCCTAAAGACAAGAGACAATATAAAGACACAAGAAACTAGCTAAAGAATACCCTAAAAAAAGAAGTAAGGAATAGCTAGAGACGGTTTATAAATAAGCATACTACTAACCTAAGCCTCCCCTACAACAAAGGTCTTTAGAGGATGGCAAAATAGGCAAAGAGAAAGGCGGGATATTTAGTAGAAGACCTATACCTTCCGCCCCTATAAAGACTAGGTAAATTACTGGCCATAAGAGATAATAATAAGAAGGTAAAGATCCTTATAGAAAGATTTTTTCCTTAACTAGCTTTAGCAGACCTTAGCAATATTATAGGTAAAGCACCAGTGACCCGCCTAAGGGTTAACAGCAACATAACAACCGAAGAAATGGCTAGAACTATTAGCCGCCTTTTAAATAATATAGCATTAGGACCAGATAGGATCCTAAATAAAGCCCTAAAGACCTATAGACTACTAATAGCACCTTAGCTTACGGATATAGCTAGAGTATACTTTATAATAGGCTACTACCCAAGACTTAGAAGAGCTATAATAATGTTTGTCCTATATAAAGAAGGTAAAGTAGACTACTTACTTCTAGGGAGCTACTGCCCTATTGCCTTAAAGAATACCCTTAGTAAGATCTTAGAAAGGGTAATAGCGGACCATATAGTAGACACAGCTAAGGAATATGCCCTACTACCACAAAGCTAAATGGGGGTAAGAAAGAACCGCTTAATACTATTAGCACTTACGCTACTTACTACTACCATTAAATCTGCATGGGCGATATGAAGGGACTTTATAGTATTAATGCTTAGCCTAGATATTAGTGGTGCCTGTAATAATATACCCTATAAGCGTCTCCTATATATCCTTAGGGTAAAAGGCTTCCTAGAATAGATTATACAATTTATCTAAGGGTTTACAGGTTAAAAAGAAATATTACTAGCCTTTAGCGGATACTAAAGCCCCCCTATTATAGTTGTAACAGGAATACTATAAGGATTACCCCTCTTGCCTATACTCTTCCTTTTCTTTATAAGCAACCTACTTAACTCCTTTAAGGAAGAGGCGACCTAGGGGATAGGCTTTGTTAATAACACAAACCTAATTATATACAGGCCAATAGCCGCAGAGAATTGCAGAACACTAGAGAAAGCTTATAATACCTATATAGAATAGGCAAGACAATATAGAGTCCAATTCTTACTAGAGAAATACCAGCTAATCCATTTTATAAGAAAACTCAACTAATCTATAGATCTCTAGCATATAATTTGCATTTAAGGCTTTGGGGGTTAACTAGTTTAGGGCCTAAGAGTATTAGGAGTATAGGTAAATAGTAAGCTCTGATAGAGCGTATATACGGCGCAAACGGCCTATAAGGGCTAAGTATAGTACATCGCATTATCTAGGATTGTTAATTCTATATAGGGTCTATGCTTCTAGAGGTCACGCCTACTATATATAGCAGTTGTTTGGCCAACCATAATATATAGGTCTAGTATTTGGGCCATTAGAGAATCTAAAAAAGGCCCCCCTAAATTACTCCTTAAACCACTCCAAAAGGTCTAAACAGCCTGCCTCTAGAGTATAACAGGTGGATATAAGTAAATAGCTATAGCACTGCTTAAGAAGGAAGCTAATATTCCCCCCCTATAACTATATATTAAAGCCACTATAATATAAAGGGCACAAAAAGAACACAACTCTAATGTTATAAAGTATATCAAGACACGCCTAAATAAACTATAGAGGGACCCTAGGGCGCCTTATAGGAGAATAAACCAACAACCCTAAAATAGGGAAGATATATTAGAGAAACAGGTAAAGAAAGTAGAAGAAGAATAATGCTGCTTTAATTAAAAAGAAATGCTTTTTTAAAGTAAATTAGCTGCACTCTATTATTACTAATAGGGGCAGCGTCTTTATAAGCCAGTACTAGTTAGATCTATACTTTTATTTAAAAATAGACTACTATTATAGTATAGCTTTCTATCCATAAATAGATAGGTAAATAGAACACCAGAATTAGGAACTAGAGTCTTACCTATAAATATATTTAAACTACTAACAAGATAACTAGTGCGAGCTACTTCCGTATATAGAGTACGCTTACAATTTAAAGCAATATATATTATATAAGTATATACCAATTTAGATTGCCTACAGCGTCTAACTATCTAGGTTTAATAGTGTACCCAGTAATCACTAGCTAAGGCCGTATAATTAATTATAGGATCCTACTAAGAAGTCTAAGGACATCTATTAAAGAGTATAAAAATACCTCTAGAAATAGGAGGAGTAATAAAAGTATATAAAGTAGAGTCTACAAAATGCCTAAGAGTAGTAGAGACTCTGGTATAACCGCGAACACTAAAATAAGCATTTTGGAGTAGGCGATAAGGTTTTATTATATTTAACAAATATTAAGACCTGCTAACTATTAAAGAAGCTTAATATAAGATACCTAAGTCCCTTCTAAGTTAAAGAATAAATTGGTAAGCTAGCCTACTGTCTCTAGCTACCCCTATCTATGGCCCACGTGTATTTAATATTTTATATAAATCTATTAGAACTATGGCATAGACTACTGCTAAAAAAGAACTTCCGTCTAGGCCCAATTTAACACCCTAAAGTAGTAGGTAAGTGGTATAAGCTTTAATATAAAGTTAAATAGCTAGGCTAGCCCGTTAAGGACTCTATATAGAAACCAGAGGATTACCTTAATTATTATAAAGATATTCTAAAAGAATATTAGAACTAAGGTCCGCAATCTATAAAGCACAGAAAGCGCTCTAATACTATAATGTTATTACAGCCTATAAAGAAGACTCGTGTAAAGAGTAAAAAATAGGTTAAATTAGATATGGAATAGATAGGCTCTGGAAACTATAAGGATTAATTAGGGCTACTGCCTAAGGCAGGACAGGTCCTTAGCCTTTTTATATATATAGCATAGAATTAATAGGGTATTTTGCTAGAAGTGCATTCCTATTTATTAGTCTATATTAGAAATAGTGTTCCTATACCTTTTTTAATGCCTTATAAAGCCTTCCTAATTGCTACTATATACAAGAATTAATTCTAAAATGCCTAAATTAAAAGCCACTTTACCTTATCCCTAGGTGCAGGATTAGTATCTATTAGTCTACTAAGTAATTTCTAGTGGGAATAAGATCTAGATCTAGATTCTTTAGTAGGAGTATAGATAGGTATAAAAATAAGGGTAGGCTGATAAGGTGTAGATAGAGCAGAGATCCTTAAACGCTTAATACTAATATTAGGCCTAAACCAGTACTAACAAAGTTCTTAAGGCGTAAGCTTATAGTTAATAAAGATACGCTTAAGCCCAGAATAAATAGAGATGTTGGCTGGTTAGCATAAACCAGAACTACTAAAACCTTACTATAGTAATTATTAGTTACCTATCTGCTAGGTACCCAAAGGGTAACCTACCTAATACCATATTATATTATGCTCTTTTAAAACTTAACGCGCATATATAAACTCTTTTTTATAGTAGACGACAACCTTCTTCTTATTACCCCTATCCTTTACCCTATCCTTAGTATACCAACCTTACTCCCTTATTAGGCATTGCTAGCTAGCTTGCTAGGAATTATAGGCGGTATAGATAGCTATAGCATAGTCTTAAATTCAACCTAGATGTTTAGTATTAGCGCTAAAATAAGAGAGAGCACAGGCGATATAGTAGTTAAGGATATTAAAGGATTGTCACTACTTAGGCCTAGGCTATATTAAAGCTTAAAGTTAGCAATGAAAACCTATTAAGGATAGAAAAGCTTACCTTAATATAACTACCGCTTTTAGTACGCATGCATCAATTATAAGAACTAAAGGTATTAGATCTTATATAGTAAGTCTTATTGTAAGCATCCAGAATCTTCTTATTAAATTTCTAGTCCTTTAAAGATATATAGATAAAATTATTTAGGTAGGACCAGCACCAGTTGCGAGTTAATAGAGGTTGGGGTTCTATATACAACGGTAGGGCTAGGATATAGTAAGGAATTAGCTTAAAAGAGCAGTTAGCTAAAGAACAAAGAGGTATATTAAATTAATAATGGAATAAAAGAAAATCTTAATAATATATTAAAGATACGTCTAAAAATTAGACAAAGGCTAATAAGGGGAAGTAAGGTGTTAAGGAAAAGAAGCAGCTCAATAAGCAAGGTGTCTCTATGCTTTACCTTCCAATACCCTTTTAGTGAATAGCTGTAACCTTCCCAATATAACTCCGTTACAATAGCGTAATTCAGAAGGAAGGAAACACGCGTATATGCTATTTAGCCATTACTTCCTTACAAAAACTAATTACGCGGCTAGAGAAGGTAATTAAGACGTCAATTATAGACGTATTTAGGTTAAATTATACCTAAACGATACTACGGTATTAAAGAACAATGTTATAAACCTTTTTAACAACCGTATAATAGCTATAGGTGCTATTATAAAGTATCTCTCCTAATTGCTAGGCAGTAGAGCTACGCTAAAATATAGCACATAACCACCAGATTTAAAAGCATAAGCTCTAAATCTTAGAAGACAAGTCTCCTTAATTAACTACTTAATACCTTAACCGCATTTAATAAGCCTAAGGGTAAAGGTGGGAGTAATATATTAGTAACGCAAAGGATTATAAGAAAAGATTACAGATTAATATCTTAATAGTTAAAAACAACGGCAAGCTAAGGCTCTATACATTAAATCCCATACTAAAAGGTTCTATAGAACTATACTAGGAGCACTAAATTGCCTATAACACTTATAATTAATTACAGACCGGCATAAAGGCTTAGATATAAAGTTGTATAAAAATCCTTAGGTTAACCTAGGTAGTTACTAGTATGTTTCTAGTAGGCTTCTAATAGGTCTCCGGGCAATTCTTACGTCTTTTCTCTAGTTATATTTTTTTAAATAAGGGTTTTCAGGAGTTTAAAGCAGGGGTTAGATAGATAGATAATATATAGCGGCATACCAATATCTCTATAATATTACTCCGAACCCCTTCTGGGATAAGCCCTTATAATCTCCCTACCGTAAAGTAATAGCAATTAAGGGCCGACTATAAGAAGGAGGGGAGCAATATAAGGGATATTATTACAGACACCTTAGGTTGCCCTTAGGACAACCTTTAAACGCCCCTTAGTTAGTCGCCGGTTATATGCCAAAGGCACATGCCCGTAGTATATAGTCTTTACAATCCCAGAGGCCTTACCTCCTTAAGGATTTATCTCTTTTACCAATCTATCCTATTCCTATAATCGTGCCTTATAGCCCCCTGTCTACAAAGTCCCCTTATAGTAGTAGTATAGCGTTCTCCTCTTGCTAGAAGGTATAGAACTGTTTATACTTTTATAGCAAACAGATTAAATAGATAAAATTAATAAAAGTTCCAAGCGGGCCCTCCTTTTGCCACTTTTTTAGGAACTGCTGCTCTTCCTATAGAAGTCTTAGCTTTAATTAAATTAATAGTAGGGGAACGCTTACCTACTATTAAGTTCTTATTACCGTTCTTAAACGCATCTTTATTGGTTCCAAATAGACTTAATTAAGCCACTAGATTAAATATATAGGTAGCGCACCATATATAATATTGCTCTTTATTAAACCGAGCTCCGTTGCGAGGAATTTAATATAGGTATTGTTATTATAGGCGTTATTTATAACAAACCAGCCAATTTAACTACTAAGATTATACTTAGCAATAATATTACTAATAATATTATGGTAGTTATAGCCGCTATATAGGCCAAGCTGCTCTAGTAGAGTAAGTATAAAGTCTTAAATCTGACCTTAATGGTCTAGATAGTAAACGCAGATACTAGTAAGAGCCTTTTTCTTATCGCGCGTTATCTAGCCATTAAATAATATATAAAATCTTGTTATTAATCATGCCAGTTCTTCTATTACTACGCCTTTATTGCCATTATATTTAGCGAGAACTTAATTATAAATTGCCTTATGGTTTTAGTACAGATTAAGCTTAACGTCTTTATTTGCGGCCATAATTAGGGCTTAAAATTTAGGCCGCTTAACTTCTTATAAAGGGTGGTTTCTAGTGGCGATCTATAGTATAACTACTTATTTGAAGATATTGGAGTTATAGGACTTAATAAGCTTATTAGCGATAACTTGCGATATATAGTGGGTTCATTAAATTTGTTTTAAAACAATTAAAGCCTTCCACTTTTAAGATATTGTATAATTAATAAGACCATAAGAATTAACCTAATAGCCATCCATATCCTTAGCAGAGTATCCTGCTATAGAAGTAGTAGCTTTACCAGTTTTATATAAGGTCACCTTAACCTTATATAGATAGCAATATCTGCATAGTAAAACGGTTATTTTCTTACTAAATCTTTGCTAAAGCCGCCAGTTATAGTCCTATATAAAGCTCGGAGTTTTAAAGAGATCTTAATAAGGCCGTTAATATTAATCTATACGGTCCTAATTAATGCCTTTATATTTATCTTAGAGGGGGGTTGATTTCAATAAGGTATTGGAACCTTTATAGACTTCGCTAGGCGCAATTATAGGCACTTCCTCTGCTAAATTAATAGGGCCAGCTATAAGGGCGCGAAGAGGCTTTGGGGAAGATTTAAAGGAACAATATAAATTCTATTTAATCTAAGGATATATAGCTCCTACAGAGTATAAGACGTTATATAAAGAGGAGAAAGGAATATAGGAAGCCTATAACTAAATATTTAAGGGTCTTGGCAGTAGACGCATAGGCATAAGCGCACGCGGGTTTTAATAGGTTTTAACTAAATTCCATTACGTTAGTAGAATTTGGTAGAATTCTATTAAATTAGCGGAGTTTAGCAGAATTTAATTAAAGCGTTGGAATTTATCCGTTAAGTGTTTTACTAAGACATTCCTACTATAACTAGGCTAGTCCCGTTATAGTACCCCCCCCCCTTTTTTAGCCAAAGGTCTAAAACAATTTAATTTAGTTAAGAATTTATAACTTATTGCCTTATAAGTATTGTAATATAGTTTAAGTTCTTTTTAATTTTTAGTTTCCTACTATTATATTTCGTGTCTTTATATTAGGAAGCAGTTGTTTACTTTTATATTATATCTATCTAGCCAGAGTAGGCCGTAAAGGATGGTCCTTATAGAATTCTTTTACTAAAGAAGGCGTGTTGGCCTTAATCTAGTTATAGGTTTCTTAGGTTTATATTTTATATCCTTCCCACTTAATAAGAAGTTTAAATTATTTAGATTATATTTTCTATTGTATATTATTAATTAAGTTAATAAAGTAAGAACTATTACCGTTGTTAACAATTATAGAAGATAGTAGCGGTACTTTACAAGTTATAGGATTACTTTTTAAAGGTTACAACAAGCTTACATAAAATGTTAGGTATATTTTTATCTTAGTTGGCAGTTTAAGCTTATAGGCATATAGGCTTAGTTTTTTCTTAATTTAGTATAGGCCTATAAACTTCCAGTTAAGTTTCTCTAAGGGCTGTTAAGTTTATAGGTTTCGCGTATTTAGGTAAACTATATTACCTTCCTTAAAGTCCTATACGGGAGCTTATCCTTTATTTATATATTATTCCTATATCGTTTAAACATATATTAATTTACTTTATAATAGTTCTATTAACTGCTTTATTTAATTAGTAAAGTTATATACGTTAATTAACTAGGTCTATTTAATTATGGGTCCTATTATATTAATTTTGGGCCGTGCTTTAAATCTAAGTTAGGGGTTTTATTTATAGGTTATATAAAACGGCGTTATGCCTATTAATATATTTATTATATTATTTGCAGTAAAGTTAGCTAAAGGTAGCTATTTTTCCTAGTTGTCTTACAGGTAGGAGCAGTATATTTATAAGTATTATTCTGTAATTACATTCGCAATTTTAGTTTAACCATTTATCTTTAGATAAAATGCAGTTAAAAGTTATATTTAAATACTTAATTATTTATATAGAGCTTGCCAGAAGTCTAAAATAAACTGGCTTCTATAGTTGGATATTATTAAGTTAGGAAGTCTGTATAGCTTAAAGATGTATTTAATAAAATATTTGGCTACTAATATTATATTAATTAAGTCCACAGGAATTATATATCGCATTTTTATAAGGTGGTTAATAACTACTATAATATTTATAAACCTATTAATGTTAGGCAAGTTAACTATAAAGTTAATTAAAATACCGCGCCATTTTTATATTAGAATTAGTAGTAGTTAAAGTACTTCTTACTTCTTTATATAAGAGGTCTTTCTATACACGCATATCCTATATACTTAAACGTATTTTTATATATAGTTGTGCATTATAGGCTAGTAGTATGCTTATTAAATAATCTTATAAGTCTTTATATAGCTAGGATGCCTTACTATAGGGGAGTTATGTATAAATTTAAGTATCTTAAATTATAAAGGTTTAGAATTTAGAACTACTATTTTCTATTAATAGTATAATTAATTATTTTATATTTTATATTTAGCAAGTGTAATATTCTTATACTATTATTTCCCTATTTAAATTGCTTTTATTATATCTATTGGTCACACAGGGTGACTTACCAATAACGACTACTCGAGTAGGTTATAGTGATGTTGGTTAATATACTTCTTGTTAATTAGGGGAGGGCGAGGAGCTTAAGGCTCCTCGCTACGCTAGTGCCGCGGCGACACATGACGACATATAATGACTACTTGTCTTATTCCTAACACTAGCAACTCTTCTTTTATAGTTGCCATCTATATACAAGTAACAAAATTATATAAAGACACTAAGCTGAAGAGAAGAAGAAGAAGAGGGAGAAGAGAAGAGGAAGGCTATTAGGGGTTAACGCGAATATAAAGGTATCGCTAAGGCGCTAGTTGTAAGCGAGCCAATAGTAATTTTCCATCCCGGGGATGGAAAATCCTAATTGGCTGGCTGAAGTAAGGGTCCGTAGATTGTAGTAGAACTTAGTAGATAGTTGTGGTGGAACTCTACTCCCTTTTAACCCAACCTTTAACTTATATATATAGAGTGTTTGTGTTAACAAACGTCTCTAGAGCCTTATTTAGGTTTGCCTTTGTTATTACATCTACTAGGTTATCTTGGCCATTAATTTATTAAATCTTAAAGAGTTCTTGCCGTTTATAGAATTAATAAAGTGCCATAATATTGATTATAAGGCGCTTCTCCTTTATAGTACTAAGCTTGACTAAGCACTTATAGAGGGAGTATAAGTCAGTATACACGATTATAGGGATGATGGGAAGTTCAAGTCGATCTGTAATCATCTTTAGGGTAGTTCCAATTGCAATTGCTATGTTAACTCCGCCAACTATTCCATATATCTCTAACGCTAGAACGCTTTAAGTGACGCGCTTGCTCTTAGTTGAGCTCTAATAGATAAGATTGCCGTGGATCGTAAAGTCGTTTTCTCTAGTAGATTTGTTCGCGATGATGATCTTATATACGCGGCGTAATGGCGCGTGATATCGTTCCACTTTTCTAATGCTATTATATGCCTTAATAGGGACTTCCTTGACCTTAATTGCCATTACCTTTATCTGTTGTCGAAACTCTGTAGATAAAAAGTTCTTTCCTGCGTTATAGACGATTTGATTAGGGAGTCCTAGGTAGACATTAATTTAGTATAATTAAAGGGTATCCCATGCGTTTCTAGCTGATATATCCTTTAAGAAGCGTGCGGCTTGGAAGGAGGTTAAGAAGTCAACAACTTAGAGTACTGGCTTGCCGCTAAGATATATAACGTTAACAATAATATAGAAGTTAAAGTTATAGTTATCTTTAAGGGTGAACTTAAATCGGCCAGGGGACTTCTGGTTTATTTAGCAGTGATGGTAGTACTTTATAAGATGCTTAATTGCCTTAACCTTAACTTTATGGCCTGCTTGCTAAAGAACCCTAAGTAATTGGTAAACAGATAGGTGGCTAAAACAACGGTGTAGTTAACGTAACTTTAACTCAGTTAAATAGCTCTAAGTAATACTCTTTTCTAGTTAATAAAGGAGCAACTAGGGGTAACCCCACTTGCGCATGACGGGCACCTAATTATCTCCCTAAACAAGTACATTCTTAAGGTTATTAAGCTTGACGCCTAATTTGTCTATATCTCCAATGTAAAATAGAAATGGGGTATTTATGGGAATAATGTGGAAAGTAATACACCTTAAGGGGGTTCGGACCCTAATTGTGCTAAGAGAGATTATAGTACCCTTACTAAAACAAATTGTGTATTAGCCTGCCGTTAAATAGTTAATCTAAACAGAGCTATTAAGCTGCTAAAGGGCTCAAACTTGAGGTTCTCCTACTATAGATACTCCTACGGCTCCAGTGTCTGGCATAATACTATAGAAGACGTTCGCTGAGTATCTGTTATTAAAGGAGAACGTAGAACTCTCCTATAGCTTGTTAAAGATATCTGACTTTGTGATAGAGTGGAGCGTAGATTGGTTATTAAGAATGGTAATGGTTTATATACCATCTACCTCACCATACTTAGTGAAGTATTAGTTAGGTAAGTAGTCCTTAAATTCTATATCTATAAGGAGCTGTTTGGCCTTATTAACCTCACCCTTAAGATCTTTTACGCCTTTATATTAAACTAGGAAGCTTTAAAAGTAGGCCGTAGTGACCTTGCAATTTCTAACATTTCTTGCACTCTGGTGAAACTTATTATATGCCTCCTTTTACTTATTAAGAGAATGCCTAGTTAACCAGCAATTTGGTTTCTTATAAACGTAGCACTTCTTCTGGCGATTACTTTGAAATGAACCTCTATAAGGACCTCCACCTTTACTTTATAGTCATTAATTATACCCTCTACCGTATTGCCTACCACGGCCACTATATATTCAATCAGTCCAGTTATAATCGTGTTAGTCGGCCAGGTCGTCTAGGTTAATCAAAGTAGACTAAAGTTGGGCGTTGAATTGCTGTACTTCTTAAAAGCGTAGAGTAGTGCCAACAGAAGATCTTAGTTGAGTACACACTCCTTTATAAGTATTTGCAGGATTAAAGAGAGTAAGATTACATTCTTTAACGCCTTAGCATGCGCTAATAACTTAATCGCGTAGGCTGAAATCCTCTTAATATGATTTGAATAAACCACGCTAAATTGTCTAAAGTCAATTAAAGAGCTTTTAAAGATAATTAAGCCGAGGGACACCTAGGTTTGTAGTAATAATCCTTAGGAAGGTAGTCTCTCTCTATTCTGACATATACTGCTACTTATTCTCTTCTGTTTTAAAGTGGTATCTTAACTTATATATTATGCGGTTGAAATCATATCCTTTTCCTACCAAATGATTATAATAGAAGGTACTAGCTCGACCCTTAAGCATAACAGAATAGGCATTATGGTATTAATTAGACTCTATTCCTACCTTCTAGTAATAGTTGTAGAAGATACGTAGTTTCGAATTAAGAATATTATATAATTCCCTACTAAACTTCTTCTCCTAATCCAAATAGAGCTTTATAAGCTCTATAAGCAATTTTAAACTACCTTCAATTTAAGATTAAGATGGAGGTAGGGTTTGCATTATAGGCTGTAGTGGGGACGTAGGTCTGGTTAGTAGAGTCCAAAGGCTGTTAAATTGCAAAGTAATGGGATCCTGTGCCTGCTCTTATTAGGGTGTAGTATTTGACGTTAAAGTTATAGGTTGAATTGGATATAGAGGGGTTAAAGGCGGAGGTAGATTTGTCTCTAGAGGTGTATTACCTAGGTTCCATTGTGAGTTAAGCTTCCTTATAGTGCGTAGTTAGTGCTTAATTTCTTGTGGGGTCCATTTATACTCTTCTTTTACGTTAATAACCTGCTCCTGAATATTGTCTCTAATAGTACCCCCATCCTTAGAGACAAATACTCTATTCTCCTAAAGGAAGTTACGGAAGTCCTATACAATATCCTTATTTATGGGGGCCTATATTTCCTTTGTCCATCTAATAAAGTCCTCCTTTATACATTCCTATAGCGCGGTATCGTTGTATTTACTATCCTTATAATGTGCTATATAGTGTAATAAAAATCCATTTAAGTCTTGTTTATTAGCGTTTACAAGGTTAATTATAGCTTTATTCTATGTCTTTGGGTTAATATCTTCCTTATACTTCTTTGGGTAGGTTAACGCTATAATAGGTGTAGAATTGACAGGGTGTTGTACGTTGAAGGTAGGTAGGATTTTCGGTTTTATAGGATCTTATAGGTTTGCTGTTAAAAGGTAGGCAATTTGAGATATAGTTAACGCGTTTTAGATGTTGACTTGGGACCTTAGGTTTAGTAATACTTCTGACCTAAAGTACTTAACCAAATCTTTATAAATGTGGTTGTTCTGCGTAATAGACGTAACTTAGTATCTCCTAGTACTTAGTAACACTTCTATTACTAGTTTTCCGCAAGTTTAAGGTAGTACAGTATTACTGGGATCCATTCCATATAAGCGCATATAGCACCCCTACACGAGACTGTCTCTTTTGTTTAAAAACCTAGCTGCTCTATAGTTGACTATGTATTCAACTACTGATTAGTGTTGGTTACATAGGGTGACTTACCAATAACAACTACTCAAGTAGGTTATAGTGATGTTGGTTAATATGCTTCTTATTAATTAGGGGAGGGCAAGAAGCTTAAGGCTCCTCGCCACGCTAGTGCCGCGGTAATATGTGACGATACGTGACGACTACTTGTCTCATTCCCGACAATATCTATTATCTATATATTATTCTTATATTTATATTCTATTAGCTTATTAATTTCTATTTCCTATTTATTAGCTTCTAATTTATTTCTATTAAGTTCTATATCTAGGAATATAGAATATAGTTTTTTAAAATATTTAGGGAGCAGTAAAATCTATAATTAATTTATAATCTGTTTATCTAAAGCATTTATAGGTAGGTCCTATAATTACTATATTAATATATTAGGCTTTTAATTAAGTTTGCCTAGTTAGTATATAATCTTAAGGTTAAATTATAAGAGGTATTTAGCCTAATAAATTTAGCGCCGTATTAATTGCTTTATAGTTATAAAGTACTATAGGTTCTTATAGTCCATTAACACGTATATTAGGAATAATAATCCTTTAAGCTTAGGACGCTATTATTTAAAGCATCTAATAATTACAAGTAGTTCCTTATTATATATTTTATAGTTTAATTTAGTAGGGGCGAGTTTCTAGAAGAGAAAGGCTACTAGATATAGCTTACTGTTTTTATTATATTATAATAATACTCCCCCTAGTACATAATTAAATAAGTCTATTTTAATAATATATTTAAGGTTAGGGTTAAAGTAGGTGAGAATTGGAGTAGTTATAAAGCAATATTTTAAGTTATTAAAAGCTTATTTATATCTAGCAGTCTATTTAAATTTTATGTTCTTTTTTATTAGGTTTACTAATAACTAGGCAATTTCTAAGAAGTAGTTAATAAATTAATAATAGAAATTTACAAATCCTAGAAATCCTTAAATATTTTATATATTGCTAGGACTTTCTTAGTTTATAATTATAGTAACTTTCTTAGGATCTATTTTAATTCTATTATAGGATATAATTAAGCCTAAGTATATAACCTTAGACATATAGAACTTGTATTTCTTAATATTATATTATAAGCCCTCATCTTATAGGTGTTTAAGAACTATTTTAATATATTTCTAGTGTTTAAAGAGTAAGGGTAAGTAGATTAATATATTACTAAAACGTACTAGGACCATTTTTTATACTAAATAGCATTACTAGGTATTTAAAGAGTCCCCATTATATATAAAAGGCTATATACTTCTTATTTCCTTTATATATACAGATTTTATTAAAGGTAGTAACTATATTAAGCTTTATAAAGTACCGTGCTTTTACTAAATAGTTAAGCGTCTCTTAAATTAGGGGAATTAAAGATTAATTTTAAATTATAATTATGTTTAGAGCTTAATAATCAATATAAAATCTTAAGCCTCCTTCTAGCTTTTTAATAAATAGTATAGGTAAGGCGAATAGAGATTAACTAGGGGAAATAAATCCTTTTTCTAGATGTTTATTAAGGTATTATCGCATTATAAGCAGTTCTTTTTATAATATACCATATAGTGGACCGAACTTTAGTATTATACTAGGCTTAAGTTCTATCTTAAAATTATATTTATCTTAGTACGGGGCTAGTTAGTCTATAAATTTTTTTTAAACTTATTAATTAGATTATAGTTCTCTTTAGGTATAAAGAGTTAAGGATTAATATACTATTTTAGTTCTAGTGCTTTCTTAATATCTTCTATAGTTATAGCAAAGATTTTATAATTTTGTCTTTTTGCTAATAAGATAAAAGGCGCAGCCTATATTATATAAATTTTAAGAAGTTTTAACAAAACATCTTTATATTCCTTACTATAATTAGCAGTTATAGATTTATTATATTGGCTTAAGGTTTATAGCAAGGGTAATTTATATTATATTAAATTTAAATAGTTATGTATATATTTATAGGGCAAGTGGTTTTTTAAGCAATAACTTTGGCAGTAAGTTGTATAGAACTTTAGTGTTTCTTTAACCCAACTAATTAAGGGGTTATATTGCTTTAGCTATTTATATCTAAGTATAACTTTATATTACTTTAATGGTGTTATAAATAAGGAAATAGGGTTTCTAATAATAAAGGAACTTAATTAGAGACAAGTTAGATAGGTAGAGATGCTTATAGAATATTATTTTAAAATTTAGTATACTAAAGGTATAGAAAACGCAAGAGTAGACGCACTTAGTAGAAAGGTAAAACTATAAAGTAAAGAGAAGTTATTAGGAGCAATGTTACAAAAAGATAAGGATAGGTTAATTAGGTATAATTATCCCAAGGTTATAGCAATTAGAGAAGATAGAACCTATAAAATACTAGAAAGTAATTAGTTATAAAAGATCTAAGAAGTATAAAATAAGGATCTAGACTTAGAGCAATATAAGTACTAAGAGGCTATATATATACCAAAAACAATTATAGAAGAATTTATAAGAGAATTCCATAGGGGAATAACTTAAGAATATAATAGAGCTATACGCTTAGTATTAAGACTTTTGTAACGGAACCTTGTAGCAAGAACTACGGTGGGTCCTATTATTAGGCTAGGTATATAGATATAAACAGGTCAACAACGTAATAATAACTAATAAAGTGGTTGCCTAACAGATTAACTCTAATTATATTCTAAGATTTACTATAAAGAGAGAACTATCTGGGTAGGGACTATGGTCCTTTAAATATATAACTATACGCCTAAGAAATCCCTTCGCTCCGTAAGGTACGTGTGCTCTATTTACTCCGTTATAGATTATATAGATTATATAGATTATATAGATCACATTATATAACCTTAGCTATTATTCCTTATTATATAGTTCTACCAGATCTATCCTAGACTGTGCCTATATTAACCAACTAGCTTTTACTAACTCCTCTCTAAGTAGTTATAATATTATACTTAAGCTGTCCGTAACACCATCTCCCTCCTCTTTATTTTTGTCCTTAAAGATTCCTAATATCTCTAAGTTGTCTACTAGAGGTATAATATCCGTTTAATTAATCTGGTTAATATCCTTACTTATTATACCTAAAGCATCTTCTTTTTCTTCTACCGCTTATTAGTCTTGTACTATTGCTACAATATTATCTCTAGGTAAGATAATGCCGTCTCTATATTCTTATTACGCGAAAAAGGGGTTGGTCTATATCGCGCTAGCAAGTCCTTTATCTTAATAACCTTCCTCTTACTTAAAGTGCACTAAAGCAAATATTTAATTGTCTTGCGATGTTCGCTCTATCTCTAATACTAAGTATACGCGTCCTATAACTCTTAATAGTCTTTAGGTTCCCTAAGTAACTTATTATAAGGTCTTGTGTTTAATCTACTGCTAAAAAGCTTAATGGTAAGCTAGCCTCCACGCTACTTAAGATTTAACGTGTCTTAAAAAAGTCTATATATATCCTTAAAGCTTAGCGTCTAGCTTATGCTTGTCTTTAACGCCTTAAATATATTCGCAAGAAGGTTCATTTTAAGGAGTAAAAACTTATTTAATAGGGTCTGTTTAAGCTAGGTAATAAAAGAATAGACTTTCCTCCTATAAGGGAAACAACTCTAAGTAGCTCAGCAATTGCTCCTTTTAGGTCCCCCTTAGGTAACTTATTTTTTGGCAATCCTTTTTTGTTAATGCTACCTAACCTACTCTCTTTTAATACTTCTATATCTTTCCTATAGCGTTCTTTAGGTTGCTTAGTAGTTTCTAGGTAGTCTTACTATAGCCTATCTATTTTATTTTATACTATGTTTTGTTATCTACGTCCTTATAACTAATAATCTTTAAATCTTGCTATTTGTCTTCTTCTTACCCTCTATACATATCTGCCTTATAGACTAATAGTTTAACACTCCTGTATACTAGCTCTAATATTGCGATATACTATATAGGGTAAATTTTTATTTTAGCTAGTAGGTTTAACTTAAACGTAACTAATAAAATTTTCTGCGTAATTTCAAAAGGTCCTAGTCTAACATAGTCCAACTTCTTGCTTAGTTGTTAACTCTTAAAATTTTTATATAATAGCTATACTTTATCTCCCTCCTTAAGATCTGGTCCCTTAGATCTCTTAGCATTATAATACCTTTTTATTCGCTCTTATACTAGTTTAGCTGTTTCTTTAAGGTCTATATAAAGATTTATTAAAGTCTCTATTCTTTCTTTAGCTATGCTACTTGTCTTCTTTGCTTAATATAGCGATAACGATAATCTTAGCTTATATCTATAATTTGTCTTAAATAGTAATGTTCCCATTCCTTCTTATAGTGTTGTATTATATATAAACTATATAACTGGTAGTAATGATACCTAATTATTCTATATATGGTTAATATAGTGCCTTAGATACTGTTCTAGTATCTAGTTTAACCTTTCTATTTATCTGTCTGTCTGCGGATAATATACTATTGAGGTTACTACGCAAACTCCTTATTCCGCTAAAAATACCTCCCAGAATGCTGCTATAAATCTTAGATCTTTGTTTAATACAATCTTACTTAATACTCTATATCTTATAAATACTTCCTTAATATAGATTCTAGCTATATCCTCTACTAATATTTCTTCTATGCACGCTATAAAGTATCCCTACTTTATAAGCTTATCCACTATTACTAAAATTATATTGTAATCTTGTCCTATAATAGGATCTTTTAACTTTGGTAACTTAATAATAAAGTCCTATAATATAACTTCCCACGGTCTTTCTGGTGTTTTAATAGGTTGTAGCCCTCTATATAGCTTATGCCTTATTAGTTTGTTTTTTTAATAATCTAGATATTCTCTTATAACTTATCTTACTAGCCCCTAGATTTCTTAAATAATATACTCTTCTTAAAGTCTTAACACTAAGTCTATAGCTCTGCTGTGTCCTTAAGTTAGTCCCTTATAGAATAACTTAACAAACTCTTTTATAATAGACCTTAAAATATAGATTGCTTCTCTATTTTTATACTATTCTATATCTAAATCCTCTGCCTATGCTTTTTAGATCTTCTATATTTAATTACTTTTTAGTAATTTATAGATCTGGCTTTCTCTTATTACTATTACTTTGGGATAGTTATACCTAATTAACCTATCTTAATCCTTTCGCAACAAAGCCCCTAACAGCTTTTTATTATTTTATAGTTTAGCTTTCCTACTTAGAGCATCTACTTATATATTATCTGTACCCTTAGTATACTAAATCTTAAAATAGTATTCTATAAGTATTTCCGCCCATCTAACCTATCTTTGGTTGAGTTCCTTTGTTATTAGGAATCCTATAAGGTTCTTATAGTCTATTTTAACCATAAATAGTTTCTTTATGCCTTATAAAAATGCTCTCTATTTCTTTAATACTATAACTATACCTAACAACTCCTTGTTATAGATGTTATAGTTTAGTTCTAGTAGTATTATCTTTTAACTATAATACGCTACTGGATGCCATGCGTCCTAATACTTTTATAGCAAATATGCTCCTAGTGCGAAGTCTAATATATTTGTTTTAATAACTATTTCTAACCTTAGTTAGTAGATCTTAAGGATTAGTTTCTAGGTAAATAATTCCTTAAGTTCCTTAAACAGTTTCTTTTACTTATTTCCCTATACCCACGGTTCCTCTTTCTTTATTAGCCTTATAAATGGCTTAATACTCTTTAACTATTATGCTATAAACCTCCTATAGTAGTTGCAAAACCCTAGAAATAACCTTAACTGCGTAATGTTCTCTAGTTCTTGCCAACTTACTATAGCTTTAACTTTCTTTAGGTCTATGCTAATTCTTCCTAGTTTAATAATAAATCCTATAAAATTGGTCTTCCTTATAAAGAACTTGTATTTCTTAATTGCTACTAGCATCTGTTCTTCTTGTGGTCTCTCTAAGACCCATTTAACGTGTTCCTTATGTTATTTCTTACTCTCTAAGTAAATAATAATATTGTTAAGGTATGCTATAATAAACTCATTAAGGTGTTCTTCTAATATACTATTAATTCGCTTCTGGAATATTACTGGTGCGTTTATAAGCCCAAACTGCATAACTAATGGTTTATATAGTCCTTCCTTTGACCTAAAAGCTGCTTTCTATTTGTTGCCTTCCTTGATCCTAATCTAATAGTACGCCTACCTTAGATCTATCTTTATAAAGATCTTTGCGTTGTCTATCCTGTCTTAGATTTTGCTAATTAAGGGTAAAGAATACCTATCCTTTCTAGTAATGCTGTTTAACTGTCTGGTGTTTATATATATCCTAAGTTTTCCGTTTTTCTTTAGGATGAATAGTACTGGATATCCTGCTGATAACTATAATAGTCTAATATATCCCTTTTATAAGTTCTCCTGGATAAACTCCTTAAGCACTACTAACTCTACTTTAGTAAGCTTGTAGATTGGAAAGAACTTTAGACTAGTTTCCTTTTCTAACTCTATCTTATAGTCCTATGCTATATACTTTAACAGCTTTTCACTTTTTGGTGACTATAACTTTTTGCCATACTTATGGTATCTCTTTAGTATATAACTTAAGCCTCGCTTAGTCTCCTTGTATATTGCTCTAACTTAGTACTATACTAACTTGGTTTACTATTATATCTTACGTTGTTAAGTATCTCTAATATTAACCTAACCTATAACCTAATTAATCTTTGGATTATATTCCTGTAATTAAGGTATTCCTAGTATCGCCTTATCTTTTCCTAATAGTAAGATATTAAAAGACATTCTAACTGGTCTCCCTTTAATAGTTAACTAAATAGGTCCTGTTTTAAGATTAATAATGCCTCCTCTATAGGCTATCTAATCTCCTAAAATT
>Ga0307507_10001615_pt1 | contig 49884 bp, 31 predicted proteins | sample 7_EM_MG_FD_207223 | JGI IMG/M metagenome (GOLD analysis project Ga0307507, IMG submission 207223) | Populus trichocarpa ectomycorrhiza microbial communities from riparian zone in the Pacific Northwest, United States - 7_EM | ecosystem: Host-associated > Plants > Roots > Unclassified | place... | reverse complement strand
TCCATTTAGAGACTAATCGCTGGTTCTTCTCTAGAGGAGAACCAGCTTCCTATATAAACCTTCTAAAACACTAGTAAAACCTTTCGCCCCTATCTATCTAACTATATCTCCTCTGGGACATACATAGGACGTAGACGGGACATTAATGAAACCTCCTACTGTCTTATCTAATATGTACCTCCTGGAGGGTTCCGTTACATCAACAATATAATAATAACTAGTAGAGTGGTTGCCTAATAGATTAACTCCAATTATATTCTAAGATTCACTATAAGGAGAGAACTATCTACAGTAGGGACTAAGGTCCTTTAAATATATAACTATACTTCTATAAAATCCTCTCTTATACATAAGGTACGTGTGCTCTATCTGCTCTATTACCTACTATATAGAACTAAAGAATGCGGTTACTATATATCCCTATAGGTATCTAATAGCCCTAACTATAAAATAAGGTATATAGTATAGCTCCCTTAAATTACTAAAAGTACCTCTATAATATTAAGGCCTAGGAAAATATTAAGGCCTAGAAAAGCGTAAGGTAGATATAGATAATAAGTTAAGATAAGTTAGGGCACAAGAAGACCAGGACAGTAATTTTATAATAAGGTTAAAATTAACCTCTTTATAAATTAACGATTAAGGGTTTTTATAAGACGTTAATAATTAAGGGTCTTAGCCGAGCAGGGTAATATTAGTACAGTTATAGGTACCTGCTTATATAGAGAGACAATATAGAGATCTATTGGAATGGATACTAGCAGCTACTAACAGAGAGGAAAGAATAAGAAATAGTTAAAGAGTTACTCCTAGCAATCCTCCTAAAGATCATTATAGTGGATATATACTTAAATGGAGAATTAATTTACCTATAACTACTAAACGATGGAGGAATTATATACATTATTTAGACAGTCAATTAATCCATACCTCTAAAATTAATAGATAATATTAGGACCGTTAATTAGACTCTAGTAAGAATTCTTATGGATTATACACTACCAAAGAGCTTCGGCTTCGTCGACCACTCTTTTAACCACTCTCTAGTAAGGAACTTTAGCGGAGAAGAGACAATAGAAAATTAATGTAATTGTTAACTTAACACCACGCTAAGACTGGTAATATTTTACCTTTATTTTTATTTTTTATAGCTTTAACTACACCGTTAAATCTGGATGTGTGTGTAATAGACTATTAGCACTGTCCTAAGACATAGAACTGCAGCCTGGAAGGCTCTAAGACAGCGTTAGCACTACCATCGTATATCTCGTATATCTTACTACTTGTCTCTGTTGCCTGTACCAATCGCCACCTATTTTATGTATATATTACACCTGATTTCCATAGATTTACAATCAAGTTGCTCATTTATTTCCCACACACTGCAAAGCTTACATTACAGCATTGCTTTGTGCGATGAAACCACCCATTACAGGTCCGAGAACTAGTCCTGTGAATGCCGCGTTAGCGAAGACTGGGAAAGCGAAAACGCGCCCCATGGGATTCCAGAGATCGGAGATCGGACCACCAGTGCAAGTGGTGTTGAGCCGACGAAGCTAGCGAGGAAACGGAAGGTGAGTTGGGCGCCGATGTTGGGAGCAAGCCCTGAGGCCATGATGAAAATCATATAAAGAGTGAGCGTTGAGATATGGACACTGTAAACGTTACCAAGACTTCTCAGTGATAGAATATAAGACTACGGAACAGAATCTTGGCTAGAGCAGACTTTGCGCATTCCCTCGATACTCTGATTTTGCTACACAATCTCGGATGAGTTCAACTCACGGATTTCTCCCCAGTGTCTCAGCGCCGAAGCCAATAAGGTATAGTCTTACAGAATGAGAAATTAGCCCATTGGATTTGTGCCGCTCCACACGGCCAAAAACGAAGGCTTACACACCAGTTGCCAAGCTCTCCGTCACTTCACTAACCCAAAACTCCGCTACGGCCTCTCTAATCGCGCTTGAATATCGAACTTGCAAACCCCACCACAAACTCAAACCCTGCGATCATTATCGTCGCCATAGCTCTAGTCCAGTAGCTTCAATTGTGCGGATTCAGTGGATCGTTGTCCCCCTCATATCCGACCACAAAGACTTAATCTCCTCCTTTTCCCTCATTCGTTGTTCTATCTCACACATTGATACTAGTCAACGAGATACCTAGCGCCGTGCCTTCTGATCTGCGCGTCACAGTCGTGCCAGCTCTGCTGAGATGATTGTCACTAGGGAACGATTCGTTGGCTCTAAGTTCATCCTGCCCCTCCTGGTCTTCCTCTTTTCCTGCGCTCTCCCTTCTTCCTCTAGACAGCCCTCTCGTTCCTTGCGCGGTGCTGTCAGGTAGAGTAACTCTCGAGTGTCGCCCTTCTCCAAGTCCACTGAATGAGAGAGTGGCTGCTTTGATGTATCGTGGATGAGGCAGAAGACGATCGGTCAAGGATATTCGCACTACCTTCTGCTATTCCATATCTTGTTGCAGCCTCAGTCTTTCCCCGTCTCTAGCGTGCCAGGTGTGCTGGTGCTCTACATGTTGCCGGAATTTGCGGTACTGTATGAACGACTACATAGCTACAGCGCAAAAAGCCTAATGCGTAAAATCCACTGATGAGGGGAGACTCAATACAAAAGCTAGTAATGTTGAAAAGGACTCTGTCCAAGACTCAAAAAATGACGAGATGGAACCAAGGAAATAGACAAAGCGCAATACTCGTGGTATCGGCCATACCTACGGATCTATCCAGCCGCAGCTGCATTTATAATATACCTAGGTAGTCCATGTTGATTGTGATGTAGACGGTATGACGTTAATGAATCTTGCATCCGCGGCCTTAGCAGCCGTTACAACCGTTTTAAGTGAAGCGTTAGTGTTGCGATCGACGAAATCCCGCAATGACGGTAGTCTACCGGGCCGTTTTTATCTCCCGTGGGAACTACTGCTTGCTGTTTCTTGATGTCTTTCTGATAAGCTTCATACACGAGCTTTGAGAGGATGTTGTAATAGGATAAAACCCTAAGCGATAGAGCAGTGAAGTTGAAGCTTTAAGCCACTAATAGAGAGCACGTGCTCCTATTTTGTAATACCTCTATCCCAGGAATTTATAGTCAAAGACCATCTCTTACAGCAGTCTAGATTTACCTCTCTAGAATGCACGCAGGATTCCTAAAAAGGCCTTCCTCTAGAAGCCGAAGGATCGTGCAGGACCTTGATAGGACAATCGGCACCAGCCGTGAGAGTTTTTTTTAATTCTATAGGATGCTACTCAAATTCCATAGCCTGATGAATTCGTCTTTCGAACAAGGCTATGTCTTACTGCACCACATCACCAGCCTTGCCATCTTCTAACCTCGCCAAAAGCCCTATTTTCGTCATCCGTCCATGCAAAGTGATAGGTAGCTACCAAGAGGGTCATTTAATACCCACCACTATACTCTCTCCTCTCCCCATACTCATCACTACCTCCATAGCCGCCCCTATAGCCGCCTCCTCTCCTCTCCCCATACTCACTGTCACCTCCAAACCCACCCGGCATCTCTTCTTCCTCGCGACGGCCTCCATAGCCTCTGCTCTCGCCATACCCGCCTCCCCCACCGTAGGATTCGCGTTCCTCACCATACCCACCACCAGGCCGTTGCTGCTCGTACCCGCCACCATAGGACTGCTGTTGTTGTCCATACGAATCTCCGCCGTACGACTGCTCACCATAAGCAGATGTTCCCCCGCTGGCCCCATAGCGCTGCTCTTCGCCATAGCTCTGCTGGTATCCGCCACTGGAGTGATGCTCTTGTTTACCCGAATCATGCCTGTGCTCTCCAGAGCGGCGTCCATACTCCTTTTCCTCATCCGAGTCTTCCTCATACTCGCCGTGATGCTTCTTGTGGTGCTTCCTCTCCTCTTTTTCGCGCGCCTTGCGCTCTTTCTTGCGGCGCTTCTCCTCGTCTTCCTCGGAGCCCTCCTCGTCGTACTTACTCCCGTGATGTCTGCGAATTGATTAGCCAGAAACACTTTCCGCGTGTGAAAGGGACTCACTTCTTTTCCTCAGAGTAGTACTCGCCCTGGCGATTAAAGCCTTCTCTGCGCTCTTCACTCTCCCACTGGCCGCCAGGCCTCTCATAGCGTCGCTCCTCAGTCCGCTCGTACCCGGTGCCGCTGCTATGGCTGCTGGTCTGGACCTTCTGCTGGTATCCATAGCCAGTACTCCCGCTCTGCCCATACTGCTCATAGCGCGAGTACTCCTCGCTTCTGCCACCGCCCGGATAAGACGTTTGCTTATATTCCGCCTGTCCGTACTTCTCTTCCGCCCCGTAGGCACCAGGGCGGTGTCCCGTCTCGGTGTAAGTAGTAGTATGAGAACCGTCCCTGTTGTATCCTTCGCCTTTGTAGAGCTTCGTTTCGGTCTCCTGCTCGCCGAACGCATTACCCAAAAGGTCAGCACCCACGCCACCAACGAGGCCACCAAGAATACCACCTAGAGCACCGCCACCGACCGCTTCGCTAGCAAGGCTGCCAACCTCATGGAAGGGTTGTTGTTGCTGTTGCCTGCTACCATATCCACCGGATGATTGACCGCCAGCGAGTGCTTGCGAGACTCCTCCTAGAACGCCGCCTAGGGCACCGCCGCCCAGAACACCGCCAGCAGCGCTGGAGCCACCAAGATCGTTCGCCATGCCCAGCGGTTTGCCGCAGCCGTGGCCAGTGTCATGGACGCCTTCTTTGTGGTTACGGCCTTGCTCCACGCCATTACGGCTAAGCTTGTCTCTAAGGTCACCGCGTTCACGTTCACTCATCTCGCGCCACCACTTCTCGACAACGCTGAACATAAGGTGGCGGCTATCTCTTGCGCCATCTTCGCCAAAGTCGCGGAGAGCAGGGTGATGGAAGACGCCAGTGACGATCCGCTGGATGGTTCGCTCTGGATCGACGCGTTCGTTGTCCCAGCATTCAACGATCTGAGGAACGACCCATTTGAGGACTTGAGAGGCAACTTTGCCCGCTGGCTCGTTGAGAACGTTACTGAAGTGGTCTTTGGAAAGCATTGAATGCGTGGGGTCGCTAGAATTGTCATTACGGAAGACGATTAATTGCTTTTCACGAGAGCTGGCGATGACCTCGGAAGAACCGGTTGTTAACTCAGTCTTGACCTGACTGATTATGGGAAGAACGAAAGGTGCCAGAAGCGAGAAAACGAAAATGTTGACTTGGTCTTGGAGTTGCTCGATTAGCTCAGGAAGGATGGGAATCCTCTCGATAAATTCGGTGATTGATTGCATAATCTCGTCATGCCATTCCATGATGGGATATATTTGCTTGACAACCTCCTGCATTTGCTGTGTGAAAGCTTCAGGTTCCTTGGGGCTGATGTGCATATTCTGCATTTGCGCAGCTTGGGCATTAGCTTGGAGCTCATCAGCTTTGGTAGCCTGGTCTTTGTCACCAAAGAGTCCATCGGGAAGCTGGTCCAGGAGGTCCTTGATAATGCTTGTATTCTCGCGGTTATCGCTGGCCGACATTGTCCCCTCAAGCTCTTGCAATTCAGATTGAGTAGCCTTGTCCGAGAATTCGCCCATGACGGAGTGAAGGAAGTCCACGCCTCCAAACGTACCGGTTATAATGGGGTAGATAGGCCCGCGAGCCCCTTGGACATGGACCTGAGTATTGCGACCGACATGGGGAAATACGTTGCGCTCGCCCATTTCGATCAATGCAAGCTCGATGTAATTGGAATGCGCAGAGTAATCTTGTGGTAACTTAGCCAACGATCCCAAAAGCTATTTGCAAATCAAAGTTACCTTCCAAGCAGTGACACCCAGTCCCAAGTAATCTCAGAGCTTCATATAAGTCTGCCTTATTCTTATTCCGGTTGTAGCTTCTACCAAGGTGGATGCATCGTCTGAACAGGTCACGAACAAGCCCCGCAGAGGTTGTAATACCCATGTCTTCTGAAGCAATGTAGTTCTTTAAGCCAGTACGATTATCAATGCTAAGTTCACGTCTCTCATCGACAGGGCCTCGAAGGCGGCGATCATACTGACGTGCGTCAAGGTTATCCGCGTAGTCCTTGGGATTGTCGATGTGCTCTTCCGGGCTGCGTTCATAAAGCGTAAGTGAAGTTCTTGTAATGAGGGATATGAGCCCTACCGATAGCATCCAAGCCTATCTCTAGTGACCTCAAATTCCTTGGTACCATATCCAAAGCTCAAGAAGCCCAGAATCCAGAGAAGGATTCGAATGGCCTCAGCGCTAACCATCTTAACTGTTCCGACCTGCGTTAAGCTAGCGTCAGCTCCCCGGCCATACGCGCATTATTTATATATAACTAAACTCACATCAACTGCCTGCGAGTAATCACGCAGCCAATTCCCAAAGTAGACGCGTTTTACATCCATCTTGCTGAATTTCTTGTTGGTGGCGCGAGACATAAGAAGAGTAAGGAGCGTGTCCTCGATGTCTCCGTGACGCCAATTTATACCTTCGATTTTAGCTGTCCCTGCAATATTGCCCGCGCCAAAGGCGTGGCTAGGACGAGCCCAGAAGATGAGAAGGATGAGGCATGGGAGGAAAAGTGATGTGGGGGGCCGAAAGGACGGCATTTTGGTGCAAGCCAACAGGTATGCTCAAGTCTGCCTTGTAGAAATAAAGGCTAGGTTGATTAAGTGTATAAGATACGGAGCGTTATTGCTGTAGATGTAAGAGAACGTTGTTGGTATTCTCAGGTTCAAGCTGATGGAGGGGTTGATGGAGGGGCTGATGGAGGGGCACGGGTTTAGCTTCAATAGTGCAAAAAGCCAAGAAGCCAAGAGTACAAATGACGAAAACCAGCGTCGCAGGATCTGCTAGTGTGTCATCTATCTTGATGCGCAGTGAAGCAGTGATGGAGAGCGTGGTAGAACTTGTCAAAATGGCATCAGAGTTACAGTACCTCGTCAAAAGTGTCCGTGCCGAGGCCACACCAAAAATGACACCCCCTGCCGAAATACTATGTAAAAGTCACGCAATTGATTCTAGAGCTTCAAAAATATCTGAAGCTACTTATAGATACATAATCTAGTAGTCGCGATACTTTAGTGTTTAAAATCTAGTGTGCTACCCCTTAGCCTTAATTATAGCGTTATGTCTCTCTTCTATACTATTAATTAAAGACTTAAAAAGGCAGGAGCTATCTCGTTTTAGTACAGCCCCTGGTGCGCCCGGCAGTTAGCGTGTTTTATTAACTTTCCCTTAAACAGCAAAAATACCAATCCTTTCCCTTAAAAAGGCCGTGCAGACGTGACTGCGCTAACCACTGGAGGTGATAGGATGCTGTAAATTACTAGGGCCTTAGATAGCTTCTTAATTTCCTCCTCTTTAGAGCCGCGCGTATATGTGATCTCTAGAAATCGTTTATAGAGCCTCTCTTTAAGTTATACCTAGGCGTGCTTAATAACTAATCGATCATGTCTGTAACGTTCTGTTTACACCACTTGGCTGTAAGCTTCGATTGATATATTAGAGTGTTATCCGCATGAATTGGAAATTAAGCTAGTAGATTCGAGGTATCTAGTCCTCTAAAACTTAAACGTAATATCGAGTAGAGTATCACTCCTTAGGCGACTCCTTATCTGTAAGAAGCCAGTAAGGCTTCCGACTGGAACGTATGATTGTCCAATCGACTGTGTCGAACGAGAGTCACAAAGTGGTTCGAATGTAGGACGCACGTTGCGTATTCAAAAGGACAATTGATTTCTGACCTCTTCTATTCAGAAACCAATCGCTGGTTCTTCTCTAGAGGAGAACCAGCCTCTTTAATGATCCTTCTAAGACATTAGTAAAGCCTCTCGCCCCTTATCTGTCCCGACTATGTCTCCTCTGGGATATTAGTGAAACCTCCATCTGTCTGACCGTGTCTTAGCTGATGTACCTTTTAGGGGAGCCCATTACATCATCCCTTTCTATAACCACTAAATCGGACCTCCTAAGAGCTCTGGAAAAGCTTACCTATATTATAACCGTATGCCCCTTATCATTTTAATAAGTGTCGATCTTGTAAGCTTTGCAGTGTGTGGGAATTGACTGAGCGACTTGATTGTAAATCTATGGAAATCAAGCGGAATATATACATGAAAGTAGACCCTAACTCCGAAGTCTACGACTTAACCTTTGACTATATCCGAGACATATGAGGGTAGTGCTGACGCTGTCTCGGAGCCTGCAGCATTGTGTCTCAGCAGTGCCGGTAGTCGGTTACAATCTTATCTTTATCCTATTTTGTAGTAATATATAAAAGACGTAGGATCGTCGTCTATCAGAACTTCTCTTAACCGAACACTCGTCACTCCATATAATCTTAGTCCACCTTAATAAAGCCTTTACTGAGTTCTTTATAAGTAAGGGCTGCTTCTTAGCCAGTTATTTTCTTATATGGTATATACGTAATATTCGATATAACGTGCTCTGGCTTACGGGAAGGCCTAGCTTAAGGTTAAGCTCCCTATATGTGATCCTGGGCTTTATACGAACTATCCTTAAAATCTTACGTTCGTCTCGGATCGTACATTTGGGAGGACGTCCAATTCGAGGAGCAGATTTGCCCTGTGAGCGCTGAGGTGCTTTAGACAAGGTTTCTTGCACGGCCGATTCTGGCAGGCTTGACTCGGTCGCAATTTAGGGGGCTGTAACTCCTGCTCTAGTAAATCCTACAACTACTCCTCTTGTAACGAGTCAATTCCCGCTAATTAGAGCCAACGCACGACGTGGCACGGTTGAAAAGTAACGGTAAAAAGGTAGGGGGGATGGTAAAAAAATTTTGGTGTGGGAAGCACGGACACTTTTGACGGGGGACTGTATCAAACAACGTCTGAGCAGCAGGCCTGACATCAAACAATAGCTGACAGCCCATAGCTCGGACCCTGGAGCTAATTCTCCCACCACAAAGCACGTGAATACGCGATTCGGCTTCGACCCCTGCAAATACCTGGCCCCAAGATCCCAAATCACAACTGTACTTCAACTTACTTTGCGATCTGCATTAATAGAAGGCGCCCCTTTATTGCATGTGTCTTGGACGAATGAGAGTTACACCGGGGGCCTTAGTGACGTCTTATTCTGCTTATCATAACCGGTTTCGTGAGAAGGCCTTGTAGTATGAGCCTGACTAGTAATCATGCAGACGCTTCCCAAGGCTTTGCTGCAAGGGCATTTTTCGTTGATTCAACTAGACCTTACTGTGGAGAGCTGTCCCCGTGCTCAACCCGTCTACGTCTCTTTGGCTGGTTTTGGTGATTAGAATCGAGTCATTCAAGTTTCCACACCTTCCCTTTCTTTTCACTTACTTTTGTGCGTGAATATAATAATGCCAGCGAAGCCTGAAAATTACAACGCGTGTCATCTAAAAAAGGGCTGCAGCGTTACATGGATGCATTCACCCCTCATTACATCATTGATCTGCCGATCGGAAGATGAAACCGAAAATCTACATCGTCTTGGGATAAAGTGCAACCGTTGAGAAGCAAGGGAGTGTGTCTCAAGGCAGCCAATTATGATCTCTGAATCGAGAAGAAAGACACCTAGATCGGCAAAGCCTGGGGTGTCGAGATGATTAGCAAGGGATCCAATAACTGAGGGGAGGGAGGGGCGGCAATCGAACGCAGACGTTCTGTATAGTGCTGCGGGTAGCATCTACATACTCGTGTGCATTATTACAATCTGATGTGGGGTGACTCGGAGACGGCAAGGCTGGAGGTTGAACACTCGTTTCACCCCTCTAAGTGGAAACGGTTGCGGTTATCCCTGAACCCGTCAAAATTGGTCCTTACGGTATCGATAAGAGCCCACCAATCAAACCGGTCGAAGCAAGCCGCCGTTCTCAGAAATACGAAGACTTTGACTTCGTTGAGAACAAAGGGATAGCTACTTCCGTTGGTCAAACGTTCACCACTTTTTTGCACTTCCTCAAAATAGGCACGGTACATTCGTGAAAGGCTGTTTCGAAGGCAACTCGCTGCTGTACTACGCCTCCATGTACCGTAACGTGATTTCTCAACGCATCCGTGTAACTTCGCGAGAACGCCAAGACAGTGAAATGCCTGCCCGCATCGGCGTCGTTGCACAACAATTGGCGAAGAACTGAGTGGCACCTGTGAGTCGCCTGACCGAGCCAGCCCCATCCTATCTCTATCCCATGCTAGCATTACAAGTGCACCTCTCCTGCTTGCTCCCGTCGCGCCTCGCTTCTTTCAGGGCTGCAGCTGACATATTTTCTTGCCGTTTTCGTGTCGCCCAAACTTCGACCGCCTGGGATGTTGCATGAAACTTCGTCCGAATGTATTTGAAAAGACCGGTTTGGTGACTTGTGTAGGGAAGGTTGGATATCATACGAGGAATGTCCAGAAACTTGGATAAACAAATTCGTCTTCGAAGATCCGCCTGACTTGCTCAAGGACGAATTTTTCAACCTTGCCAACATTTTTAAGAACTTGCTTTCCGTTTTCTTTTTGCCCAATCTCGCTCTCGACTTTGATTTGTTCGAGAAGGCCGCCAACTCTAGGACGGCGAGTACCTTGTTGTCCAGGGGCTCGAGATGCTGTTGGAGGAGAGTCCAGATTGAACTCTCCACCAATTAGGGCGTCTGCGTCTTCTGGGGACAGAAAGCAAAAGTGCGCCCGCTTCTTTATATAAGCTAGGATAGCAACCCCATCAAAAGTGAGCCCTGTGATGTTGAGCTTGAGAGGAATGCCAACGAAGCTAGGCATAGGATAATCGAGTAGAATCTCGGCAGTAAGCGACATCTTGATATCCCCTGAATACTTCACGTGAGATACGACTTGGATGTCTTCAACGCTCTTCTCACGCATACGGGGAGGGGGCGATGGAGACGGGGTCCCGTCGCTCTCTTTTTGCAGCGCGGACTCGTCCGTGTCGGTTTTCGAACTCCGTCGAGGATCTTCGTGCTGGTGTTGAGACGGGGGACGAGACCCCGGATCAGCGGTTGAAGGTGGCGGTGTGAGAGAGCTGGTAGAGGTAGCATTATGACGAGGTATGTCAAGTGATCGCAAATGAGCAGCAAAATGGCTATGATCAGGCCAACTTTGAAACTGTGCCCCAGCTACAGCAGCAAGCGGAGTGGCAGCACCTGAGATGCCAGCTCCAAGAGGTAGGTGGAAATAGTTCATATTAGACGTCCCACCAGGAATGCCTGGCGTAGCGGCTCTGGACAATAAGGGACTTCCAAGCTGCTCACCGGGGGCTAAAGTTGAACGCAAACCTGGCACTCTCGTATCAACGTATGGGGGTGGGCGTGGATGAGGTGGAGAGCTCGACTCATTTGAAGCCCTAGTCTCATGGTACCTATGTCGACGCTCTTTGAGGGATTTTGGGGTGCTATGAGGAGGGATCCCAACCTCGCCGGCAGCATCGTGTGTTTCATCCTCACAATCGCTCCTGTAGTCTTCATCTTCCTCGTAGAAGTCTGGGAGTGGGTCACATATATCCTTTAGCTCAATCTCCGGGGGAACGCTGCCGAAATCGAACGAATGCACCTTCACAGAGCGGATGAATCTCGGCAGAGTGACCTGCTGGAACCGATCATGGATAAATGCTCGAATCGCTTCCGCACGAGCAATACCATCAGGCCCGCCAGTGAGAGTGTGCCAATTGATATCGATGGACATGATGATGATGGACGTGTGAGGTTGAGCAGCGCCCGTTTCTGGCGTGAGCCGAAGCCAACCCCAAACTAGCGAAGGCTAGAAGAACTGTAGTAGTGGTGAAAAGCAAAAAACCTGGACTTGCTTAATACGAAAACCCCCACCTAGCCGCCCAAGTGATAATGCAGTCTGAGAAACTGCATCACACACGACCAGCAGGGAACCAGATCCTTCCTGATGCACGAGAGCCCGCGATGCGAGGGTCTCCTCGTCCCGGTGCTGGGTGCGTGCAGCGGACAGGATGGCTGAAGGATGGGCTGAGAGCCGCAATATGATATCAGGCTCAACTCATCCAGCAGCAAGTACCTGGTAGGTTCGGCGTATCAGCAAGGCGATAATCACTGCCAGTCTCTAAAAGCTAGTCTCTGTCACAGGCGATTGCGTGATGGCAAGGAGCCCCTGGATGGCGGCAAGCAAGCGATTAAGTGCGCAGCTACGCGGCTAAGCCTCCATGGCAGTCGATGTCTGACGCATGAGAGAACTAATGATTGCTCATCGCAAAATGTGGCCGTAGTGACATGCGAGCGACATGCGAGCGGCATGCGAACGGCATGCGAGCGGCATGCTCCAGACGCGAGCAGCAGATGGGCTAGCCGAGCACGGGAAGACCCAGACGGGCAAGTCGTTGGTCGGAATGGGTGATGTGGAGTGATCGACGATCTTTGCATCTGCCGGTACGAAGACGCGAAAAGTTATGGAATGACGTTTCGCTATCAGACCATAGTTGCCCGTAGTTGTCCGTGTGGTCACCCCATGGCCGTCCATGGCCGTCCATGGCCGCCCTTAGTTGCCCACAATAGTACGACTATAGCAGGCCCACTATCGGCCTAATAAATTGCTATATGAAGATCCTGCCCTGCCGCCTGCCATGTATTGCGGTTCCCGGAGCTTCGCTTGAAACCCCTGCAATGCGTTTTGCCAGCGGGACGTGCGTGCTGCAGCCTGACGGTTTAGCGGTTATATCATAACGGCGAATGTATAATTGCAATCTCTGTGCCACAGCGATCGGGGAGTAAAGCATGTGCTAAGGCATGTACATGCTATCGCTCAATACTCCTTTACCAGGTAGACTCGACGTTTGGACTGTGCCGCCGTGCTGCACAAATGTCAACGTATCTATCCACGCCACGCCTATCACAGCCCGCCCTTGGGCACCACCTTTTCCCCCTCTCATATACCCCGTATGCACTTCCTTGACTCCGTGGTCCAGTGATGGCACTGCAATGTTGGCCAGAATACGGGCAATGTCGCGAGCAATATTGACGCAAACCACTGCCCGCCAAGTGCCATGCTTGTTGAAGCTTAGAGCATGGAGTCGACGGCTGTCGGCAGCCATTCAAATCTCGGCGGGTGAGCCGGCGCGATTGGCGAGAGCCGGCGCAGCATCTCCGTCCTTTCACTGGTCAATGGTTAGGCGGATTAAACGCGCTTCATTTGCTTTTTCTCAACGGCTTTGTACAACCTGGGAAAGTGGCATGTCTCTCTCAACACAGGCATGCCCAGTCCAAGAACAAAGTTATGACAGCTGTCTCGGATCTCGTGTTTTTTTAAATCGATTGATTTCTGTACATCGTCACAATCTGACCTCCTGGCCTTGGCAGCACGGGGAAGATTACGTTGGTAAAGAAAAATATAGCTGCATGTGGAAAAGCACAACGCCTTTTTGGCGTGACACAGCTCACAGTCTGTGTGGAAAAAAAAATTGCGCTGACTAATACAAGATATGAAATCCAATGCAACACCGTCCTTTTTTTTTTCGCAACGCCGGACTCACGATAGTCCAGGTGGACCCCAATGCCCTTCCAACGCCTGCACTTTTGTCTCCGTGACGCCATGAAATGCTCCTGTAGTGTTGGAGGGAGAACCCGTAAGACCAGCTCGGCTCCGGAACTAAGAAACTGTGTGATAAAGTAAGACCAGGAACGACCTGCATTCTGTTTTTGACACCAGTTTGCGTGCCACCGGCCGTCATGAGGTGCCATCCGGATAATGTCTTCGGTGGCACACTGAGAAAGGAATTGTCAGACGATGTAACCCCAGTCTAGCTGTTTGGCGGGAGAAGTACCTGTCAGCGATCGCAACGATCACATTTTTCCTCATGTTTGACGGTCTTAGTATTCAGCACTCCGCAAGTCGAGCCTCTCGAAGCTGAGCCTCTCGAAGTCGCGCATGGTGCTGTCTCCTCCATCTTATGACCGCAGCCGTACTGGTGTATCACTTTGGTACACATGTCTCCTGTGTTTGGCCGAGGCAGGTATTGCGTTTGACCAGGTTTTATTATAGTCGAAGGAAGTGAGCGTCGAAGTTAGAGTTGAAGTTGAAGCTGGAGCTAGAGTTGGAACTGGAATTGAAGCTGCACAGCGGGGAGAAATCGGCCTGCGGCACAGCAATTGGTGGAATGGCGGCGGAGTATTTTGAGCTAGGGACACGTTGGAAGTGCTGGCGGGGAGCAAGTCTAAATTGAATGGTTAAGGGCGTGAGCGGCGTGAGCGGCGTGGTGGATCGTAGAGCAACAAGTGTAGAAGGGATTGGCACAGAATCGAAAACGGCGTAGATGGGTCAAGTGCGAGTTTTATAGAGCCATAGTTGCGAGCCCGAAATGACGGTGCTTTGGCAAAATATTAGATTACTGCCGTTGCCGTTTGCAACATCAAGTGCGACAAGGCAAGGACATCTCAGTGACAAGGAACACCGGGCCAGGGCCATCCTATCGAAAGTCGAAGTTGGTGATTAGAACGGCATGAGAGGCCAATGATTCGGCCGGGAGCTGCTAGCGGCAGCCTGGACGAAAGTACCCAGGCGAGCGATCATGCTGCTGCAAAGTTTCGCGCGGTACATACATGCCAATCCCCTCCGCCTCGGACCTCAAAGCAGCGCATTGCGTGGCCTTTTGCATCCAAGGCCCAAACGCCCCCCGAAAGCGCCAACGACGATGGAATCGTGGGATCTTGGGTATTCCTGGCCTACTGGCCTAGCCCTCGCTTGTCGAAGCGCAACGCTGCTTACTTTATATGACGGTAATAAATACCAGGCATACCAGGCGAACACTAACCCAGGTACATTAGCCCGATCGAAAGCTACCTCTCCACCTCCTCCACGCTTTGCTGTACTATGGGCAGATCCTGTGTGGCTGCTCGCCCGCCAGACCTGTCACGAAGTCTCCAGGAACATCAGCCCTGTAGCGGCTGGCCGTAGCGGCGTTATTTCCCCCAAGTGCGAGGGACTATTATTATGGATTGCGGTGTTTAGGCCATGAATTCTTCTGCAGTGGATCCACGGTCTTGGGCATGGACGCTTCAAGCATCAAGCAGCCTCCCATTCTATTGCGCGGACGTCCCAGCCCGTGTCAAATTCTAATCCGTACTGCTGTCCGTTGTCGTCCGGCACAGCCTTGAACCACGACGGGGCCGCTCACGGGCGTCTTCGGTCTGATTTGTACGAGTATCTAGCTCGCCGTAGCGTTTTTGCAGGACGGGGCGCCCTTGCAAGTTCCAGAGATTTCTCTGCATCTGCACATGGCATCCTGGTCTTTATTGAGAAAGTTTTCTGTAGAAAAGTGTCGCTGCGTCGCATCTTGCAACAACGCAGCAGAGGCCGTGAAAGGGGTGGGTCAAGGGACGGGATGAGTGGAACAGCAGAGCTGCCACCAAAGAACGGCCATTCACATACGGGAGGCGGTGGTGGGGTTGTGACCTTGAATCTCCCATCAGCCAGCAGGCCTTTAAAAGCTGCCAGCTGCCGTGATGAGCTGCCCGAGAGAGCCTGTGACCATGGTCGGTCGATCGGGCAGCGCGTGTCTATGCTCTCCTACAGTAATTAGAGCCGCTCGAGTCAGAGCCGAATTACGCAATGTCGATCAACGTCTTCTGGCAGCTGCCCTGGGCCATGCCAAGGCAACTTGCAAGGCGGCGAGGCAGTTAATGAGGGCGTTTTCACGAGGGTTGGCGATGGAGATCGGACAGAACTGTACATACGTACCTACGCCTACAAGAGGTGTTAAGGTGTTGCCCTGGCCTTGCCTAAGCGCTGTTGTGTCACATTAAAAACGGCCTGCAAGGATAAAAAGATGGCTTGCGTTTTCTAGTCGCTCGGCCCGACGCAGATCGTGACACTTATACCACCGAGTAGCCTAAAGCGACGAGGCAGCTCAGGGCAAGAAGATAAAGGGGGCAGCAGGGAGTCACGAAGGAGACACCAGCACGCTCATCAGTGACCGAAAAATGGCGCTTCGAGTAGTCGGCAATCAGGCTCGTCCATCTGACTATCACGGGCCTCTGCGCACCTCCCTCTCAGCTTATCCGGATTTCTCTCCTTGGTCACGCCACTCGGCCCTCAGCTACCCACTCGCCCAACTCTCAGCCTCACCCACTCTATGGCTATGGGCTGCGATGATCTCCTCTAAAAGCCCACCAGAATCACAATTTACATCACAATTACAGCCCATCACCATTGCTCCTAAGCCTCGGTGGGGCTTTTCCGAGCACGCCCGGCGCCGGTTACGTTCGGTTACTGGGGGCTCACGCCACAAATATTCGGCTGGAGCTGCTGAATAGCTGGTGGTTAACAGTTTTCGCTCACGATGGGGTTCATGGGGTTCCTCTTCCGCCCGAAATGCGGGGGAGACAAGAAGCGGAAAGATCGCTAGCTCAGGTTGCGCTTGAGAGAAGCACGAAAACATTAAAAATCACAGCTCCAAACAAGTTTCCGTCCACAGCTCAACCACGGCAGCGCCGTTGAGAGCCTGCGTTTCTACGCTTTCTAATAACAACAGATAATCGACTAACACAGCGCTATCGTTTGGTCCCTTTGACCCTCTGACCGCCATCCTGCGGGCTTGTGGGGTTGCGTTCGGCCCTATCGACCAGCCTTCGCAACACTTGAGGTAGAAGCCAACCATTTTGAGATGGTGAGGGTAGGGCATAGAATTCTTCCAGATTTTCCTCGTCTCCCGCTTTATGGGTGAAGGGATGGACCAAGTCCTTATAGCGAACTCACGTCACGCGTAAACGTGAAATATTTGGATCTTCTAGGCACCTAGATATCCTTTTCTAGCGCTATAAGTGTTTTACAATGGTTCCAACTGTTGTCTCATCTTGTCTTTTCGTCTCTTCTCAATCCCACGTCTAATGTAGACTCGCTGCCGTGTTGGTCACGCGGCATTGCGCCAGTTGGTAATCGCAGCGCCTTGCAGCGTTAGGTGTGTCCGCAAAAGCAATCAGCAGGTCTGTCGAATCGCACTGGCGGCGATCCACGTGTGGTACCGCCGAATCCTCTCATTCGCAATACTTATCTTTTTGTTTATATATAAAACTTGATATTCCTTTCGCAGTCAATCTCATTCCCACAACCCAGCAATTTTCACAGCCGTTTCTTCCTTTTACTCCGCACCCCTCAAGTCAACAATGGCTTCCGAAATGCCGAACACTTCCGTTGACACTCCCAGCAAGGCCATGAGCCCAGCCACCAGCACCATCAACGCCTCTGGCTCAAAAAATGGGAATGGCTTTACGTTCCTCGTCCTTGCTCCCGTCTCCTCTGCCTCCTATCCGATGCACCCACCAGTCCAGTCTCCGAAGGTTGAGGCTACACCAGCTATCAACCCTGCTGAGAGGTGGTTCATCCCGGCAGAGATTTCGTCCTCGCCGATCGACCGATCAGAAAAGACAGCTGAAGTCGAGTATATGCCTCGCAAAGCTAGGCGATCAAGCAGTGTCAGCAGCTCTGAGTCCTTCGGCCGTCCACGCTTCCTCAAACTCGGGCCGGTTTACTTTGGCGGTGAACCGGGAGTTCCGGACTTCACGCTCTTGGAGTAAAAACACCATTTGACCTAGGGATCGGCAGTAAAACAAGGAGAAACGGCGGTCTGGAGATTGTCTGGTTGGGTGTCCTCTTCCATCATTAGATTAAGGGCTTCGTTTTGATGATTTATGATGTACCGTTCATACTCTTTACCTTCACTATTTATTCTCGCGAGGGGATGAATTGTTTTATTGAATCATTGTCATGATAGCGGGGCAAATTTGCTAGTGGTCGACTCTGTTTATATCCCGCCACTAACTGCAATCAAATTGTTCCTGTATTCAAATTTAAAGTCCGAAACAAAACGCAAACCATCAGTCAAGCTTACGCAAAAGGTTTAACATTACAATTCCCCATATAAATCCCCACTTTTCGTCCAAAGCTTTAATGCGCATATCTGTTCAGCCATATCCCTCCCTCGCATCGGAGTGAGATCGATCGACGTGCAGCGCAGTGCGCAGTGCAGTGCAACGCTAAAAAATTCTGCAGAAATCGATGGTGTGGCATTGTGCATGTTTTAATAGTTGGCTTTTCGGCAGCCTTGGCCGCTGCGCCAAGCTTCAAATCCGGCATATCGACGCCTCTAATCAGTCGCCATGAACGCCTTCCAAAAAGAAATGCAAAAGGTCTTTGGGCAGCTTTGCACAGAAACAGGCTTTCCGGCGGCAGGCTCCGGGGCCGCAAAGCTTAGTGTTTTGCTACGGATGTGAGCCGACAGCTACGCTTGAAGTAGCTTGGTTGGGTGGGTGGCCCTGGCATTATGTAAAAAGTATCTTTGCGGGGCTGAAGATGATGCATCTGAAGTGCCTCCGAGGAATCGTTATTCGTTGACGGTCGAACGATAGACAGGGGAGGATTGATCTATTCCCATTGAGATTCCACCCCATGTGCGGCACCAATAGCTGTAATGCGTACGATACGAATACAAAAATGTTTATCGAGACCTCAATGTACAACTGGTTGGTACTTTAGGTACAGAGAGCTTGCCAGGCCGCACTTCTGCAAGTCAGATAGCTGTGCCCCTCTGACGAATCGCGGATCAGCCATACAGCCACTGTGCCATACAGCGGACTAAGGTATACTGACTGCTCTTCACCTTTCCCTGTATCTGCTAGGCTAACCCTTTTCGTAGCATCACGTGCAACCCGTCGTTAACTTCCGCCATCCCTCCCAGCAGACTCTCAGATGTGTTGATAACATGGAGGCGAAATCATTCCAACGAGCGCATCGTCATCAGCTACGAAGATCTTTTTCATCGGAGCCTCTCAAAAGATTTCCACTCTTTGAAAAATTGGAATTAAGGAAATGCATTTCAAATCGATCTACAGCATCGGGGCTTTGAGCATGGAAAAGTTGATTTCCATGGCATCACTAGCGCGTCTCGATAAACGGATTGGCGTCAGCTATTCAAGTGACATTCAAAAACAACGTTCAAAGAGGCTACAGACAAGGAGAATGGCGACGATCATAAACTCTCAGGACGTAGTGTCCGTCGCAACGCGGCCGTGGTACCAAATGCGGCTCAGGACTATGCAGCAGTTGAAACCCGCGTGAACGCGTTTACGTCCCTCGGACGTCACCGCCACATCCGTCCTCACACATCCTTATATTCGTTCTAAAGCTCAATTTTGACTCAATTCTTTTGCATCAGCTATTTGCTTGGATACTGCTCCTCCTCTTCAATCCTTCGAACAAATGCAAATGGCACCACAAATCCTATCAAGCGGGATTGGAAAAGCAGAATAAGCCATGGCTTGGGAAAAAGGCGCCAAGGTCGTCCAGCTTTCCAATGCCACCAAAGATGTGCACAACGAGAATGCACGCATCACGTTAGACTTTGGCGTGAAGCAATTCAACACGGATGATTAGCTGAAGATAGTCAATGAAGACAAGACAGGTCCTATGCTATTGGAGGATCTCTTCGCTAGGGAAAAGGTATGTGGCAAACGTGTTACCCGAAATGCATATTCGAACGTAGTTCGGTAACATGACACGTAGATCCATCGCTTCGATCATGAACATATTCCAGAGCGTGTTGTCCATACCTGCAGAACCGGAGCCTTCGGAAGGTTTACACTCTTCGAAAGTGCTGCAGACGTTACATCTGCCGGCATCCTTACCGACACCTCGAGAGAAACCTTAGTGTTCCTCCGATTCTTAACCGTGCTCGGAAGTTGTGACAGTCCTGACACTGTCTAAGATGTTCGTGGATTTGCTGTTAAGTTCTACCCTCAAGAGGGCAATTGGGATACCGTTGGCAACAACATACCAATTTTCTTCATTCAGGACGCTATTGAGTTTCCTGATGTCATCCATGCAGGAAATCCAGAGCCCCATAATGAGGTTCCTCAAGCTCAGACAGCTCACAATAACTTTTGGGGCTTCCAGTTCATGGTAAGATATCCGGTCTGGCAATAACCAATGCCTTGAATGTCCAACTAATGCCGCATAGCATCCGGAAGCAACCCACATGTTCATGTGGACGCAGTCAGATCGAGCTATTCCCCGCTCGTATCGTATGATGCAAGGTATATTCCGCGATAATAATTAGTTTGATAATATAGCATCGTTCGTACTAATAAGTGTAGGTTTCGGTGTTAACACGTTTACCTTAACCAATTCGAAGGGAGAGCGTCACTTCGTGAAGTTCATCTTCACGCCTGAACTCGGTGTCCACTCTTTCGTTTGGGATGTCAGTTTTGGGGACCCCACAGCGTATGCTTTTGGTAGGGCTGGGGTCTCTAAAATTACATATTGTATTGTCATAAGCTCTGCTTACTAAAATACACGTATCAATTCAAAATTACTACCACTATATAAAATATATAAGATTTTAGATATAGGCTTGGCGTTGCAAACTTTTGGTAATCGATTAAATTAATACATAGGGGTCAAATATATACAATATTAATTCGCTACCTTACTAACGCGCCTGTTAGCCTCTATATGCTTATGCTTAACGATTGAGTTCTCCTATTTAAGGCGGTCTTCCTTATCTAGCTGGTTCTAATCGAACGGTTTGTGATACTTGCCCCTATGACGATTAAACACCCGCTAGTTAATATAGATGGCCGTCTGTATATCCACCCGTTTAGGATCGCTAGAGGTTCTTGTTCGGGAGTATATAAGCTTTGCTATACTATATAAGCGCTTAGAGGGCACCGAATTGGCCTGTGTAAAATATAGACGGTGCGCTAAATTAGCCAGATTAGGTGCAGTAACTCTTATAGAGGACTAAAACAAGTTTGGCTTGTTTGTATACTGCTAGCAGTAATTAGCAGAAGTAAATTCGTCCTCCTTATCCCTTGCAACGTTGATTTGGGTCCTATTCTTATCGATAAGCTCTAGCTAATTAGATCGTTAGGATCTTACAGTCGCGACCAGATTCGGTTTCCGGTTATTAATTCTCTCCGCACGGAAATTAGAGGATACACTTAACTCAAATGGTCCTAACCGCTCGCAGGGGTCAAGCTTGAATCTCTTAGAACGAAGTCCCGTTATAGTGCAATGGGTAACTAGAATTATTTGGAGTTGAAAGACTGTAGCAGCTTGACCACGGCCTCGTGCCCGTTCTGGGCCGCCCACGATAGCGGTGTCTGACCATAGTTACTGTCCTTTGAATCGACGTCGACCTTGCCCGTCTCGAGCAGCAGCTTGACTATGGCCTCGTGCCCGTTCTCGGCCGCCCACGATAGCGGTGTCTGACTGCATTTACTATCCTTTGAATCGACGTCGACTTTGCCCGTCTCGAGCAGCAGCTTAACTACGGCCTCGTGCCCGTTCCCGGCCGCCCACGATAGCGGTTTCTGACCGTAGTTACTGTCCTTCGAATCGACGTCGACCTTGCCCGTCTCGAGCAGCAGCTTAACTACGGCCTCGTGCCCGTTCCCGGCCGCCAACGATAGCGGTGTCTGACCGTAGTTACTGTCCTTCGAATCGACGTCGACCTTGCCCGTCTCGAGCAGCAGCTTGACTATGGCCTCGTGCCCGTTCTCGGCCGCCATCGATAGCGGTGTCTGACTATATTTACTGTCCTTTGAATCGACGTCGACTTTGCCCGTCTCGAGAAGCAGCTTGACTACGGCCTCGTGCCCCTTCCGGGCCGCCCACGATAGCGGTGTCTGACCATTATCGTCCTTTGAATCGACGTCGACCTTGCCCGTCTCGAGCAGCAGCTTGACTATGGCCTCGTGCCCGTTCGCGGCCGCCATCGATAGCGGTGTCTGACCGTATTCACTGTCCTTTGAATCGACGTCGACCTTGCCCGTGTCGAGCAGCAGCTTGACTATGGCCTCGTGCTCGTTCCGGGCCGCCAACGATAGCGGTGTCCGACCGTTATTGTCCTTTGAATCGACGTCGACTTTGTCCGTGTCGAGCAACAGCTTGACTATGGCCTCGTGCCCGTTCTCGGCCGCCCACGATAGCGGTGTCTGACCGTAGTTACTGTCCTTTGAATCGACGTCGACCTTGCCCGTCTCGAGCAGCAGCTTAACTACGGCCTCGTGCCCCTTCCGGGCCGTCCACGATAGCGGTGTCTGACCGTAGTAATTGCCCTTTAAATCGACGTCGACCTTGCCCGTCTCGAGCAGCAGCTTAACTACAGCCTCGTGCCCGTTCCGGGCCGCCCGCAATAGCGGTCTCTGACCGTATTCACTGTCCTTTGAATCGACGTCGACCTTGCCCGTCTCGAGCAGCAGCTTGACCACGGCTTCGTGCCCGTTCCCTGCCGCCCACGATAGCGGTGTCTGACCGTATTCACTGTCCTTTGAATCGGCGTCGACTTTGCCCGTGTCGAGCAGCAGCTTAACTGCGGCCTCGTGCCCGTTCCGGGCCGCCCACGATAGCGGTGTCTGACCGTAGTAATTGCCCTTTAAATCGACGTCGACCTTGCCCGTCTCTAGCAGCAGCTTAACTACAGCCTCGTGCCCGTTCCGGGCCGCCCGCAATAGCGGTCTCTGACCGTATTCACTGTCCTTTGAATCGACGTCGACCTTGCCCGTCTCGAGCAGTAGCTTGACCACGGCTTCGTGCCCGTTCCCTGCCGCCCACGATAGCGGTGTCTGACCGTATTCACTGTCCTTTGAATCGGCGTCGACTTTGCCCGTCTCGAGCAGCAGCTTAACTACGGCTTCGTGCCCGTTCCCTGCCGCCCACGATAGCGGTGTCCGACCGTATTTACCGCCCTTTGAATCGACGTCGACCTTGCCCGCCTCGAGCAGCAGCTTGACCACGGCCTCGTGCCCGTTCTTGGCCGCCCACGACAGCGGTGTCTGACCGGAGTAGTCCTTTATCTTCAAATCAACATCATCTTTTGCAAGTAGCATGCCTACCACCGCATCATCTCCATTCTCTGCAGCCCATAATAGCGGTACCTGACCGCAAGAACATTCTAGAGAATGTAGGTGTTCTTTTCTAACTACTGTCTGAAATACTTCTGTTGCTTTTTGTTTCTTTTCTTCTGCTTCTTTAAAGACTTCTGCATCTCCTAATATTTGTACAATATTCCATGTTCTAATTGCATCATCTAGACTGTCGGCAAATTCCATCTTCGTTGGTTGCGACTGCCGGTTATCTGTTTGTATCAAAACGTCGTATTTGCCAGGATGTTGCAAATTCTTGAGAGAAACTTTCCAGTCCCAGACAAGTAGAAAATCGCGAGTAAAAGATGCTGTCTTTATAAATTCCGCCCATTCAATATCTCCATTTCCTGTACGTATGTGTTTCGGAGGAGCAGCTGTACTTATAATAATGGCGGAATAATTCTCGATTACTCTAATGATCGTTGGCTTTCGGGCTCCTTCAAGGAAGCAGACAATATCTCCATACTGAATGGATTTTGACGTGATCCGGAGGGTCCAGTGAGTGTTACCGTCTCTTGTGGTCCCCGATTGCATCGATCTGACCTTGAAAACAGCTTCCACGTCTTGTCTATTTCCTAGATCATTTTTGCTCCGAGCTGAGAATACCCTGCCAAGAACACAACCTTTGGTCTTGATAACGGCCGTCTGAATGTTATTTGAGGTTTCAACAGAAATGTTGTGGCCGAAGAGAAACTTGATGAGTTTCTGGGATAATTCTCCCCATTGAATTGTGTAATCCGGCCTTAGCCCAGCTGTGGTGAGATCATCAGAGCACATTCCGAGTAAAGCATATACCTTGTCAAGGGGCTCCGTGGCTTCATGAGCATGGTACATGTCAACCAGCTCACCCAAAGAACAGATGTTAAGCGAAAGCCTTTCCTGTGTCCTTGGTATATGCCTGGACCGGAATATCGCCTGTCGTATCAGGAAGGTTACCGGATTCATCGGGATCTGCAAGGTTTTGTTTAAGTACTCCAACCCTAAACAGAAAACGTGTCCATCAATCTCTGTAAAGCCACACTTTATCAGGACTTGACGAGCTGCAGCCACTTCTTGCAGAACCTAGAACGGTATTTAGTTACTCCTACTTTAGCATCATATATCAGTGATTCCTTACCCAGATTCGTCGAAACCACGGCCTTTGGAGAAGCGTCGAAATTCTTTGCTGTTGAAATGGTTGTGCTTTTGAAAGATCCATTGGATTTTCGGCTGCGACACGGACCGTCTCAAGCGCTTGGTCTCTATATTCTTGAGCCTCTCCAAGCCAAACGATTACCCGGCTTGCTTTTGCATAGATCTCTGCCATCAACAAAATCTGAGATCCTTTCTCAGTGTTGTTTGATTGGTCGATGCAAATAACATCTACCCAGAGGATTCGGGGGATATCGTGATCTTGAAGGTGCAGAAGTGCTGCGTGAAGATTTTGCGTAACTGTGAACTCTTGATCGTCCTTCTGATCTTCTAGGATGATGATAGACTGAGGGTTTTCCGTACTGCCCCAAACATACGACAGTGCTTCATACGGGCGAGATACTTCATCCGATTTTTGCAAGGCACATTCGAAGAGTTTGCATCGTACATTCTTTGAGTTCTCTTTTCCGGGAAGGAGTTGGAGTAGACGAATGTTATAAGACTGCAAAAGCGGAGAATGGCGGTATCTAGGCATGACGCCGTGAATCAGAGAGTATTTGAGTTAGTGCAGATGTATGCCAAGTTGTTGAAAGCTGCTGACAACTCTGAGTTTTGTGGAGCTGGATGAATGCACGAGCATACCTATGAGGATACTTGCTTGTATTGATGAGTATGAGAGAGAATCTAGCTTTGGTGGCAGTCTAGGGGACTAGGATAATAGCTAGAGTGTACGAACCATAGGGCGTACAAGTTTCGTTCAGCTGGGTACGGAGTAGTTAGTGAGGAAGAGCTGCTGCCATTGCACTTTAACCGGTATTCGCTCCGAAAAACTTCGAGCCTCTGCACTAATACAAATCTAGAAGCCCCGTGTTAGGAGGACCGTGCGCTGGGAGTAAATTCATTTGCAGGAACCGGAAACCGATTTTGCTCGCGACTGTAGAGCCGTGATGAGAAATATAAAGCTTAATATATATATATATTGATATCTATACTTAATCCCTAGTGGAGATTCGTTTGAGATGGGCGTTCTAGTAATTGCCATTTCTATAGAACGGAATTCTACACACACTGTGTACCCGAATTGAGTTCTTGGCACGCATTGGCGACGTTTCTAGTCCTTACTAGCCCCCCCTTTTTGGTAGTGTTGACTAAGAGATCTGCTAAAGGCTTCCGTCTTGGTATATAAGGCTCTATAATTACCTTTCTGGCTTCGATACAACTAGAGCAATTCCGCTACCGTTCGGTAAGCTTGGGCATCCGGAGGTAGTTCTTTTGCCACACGAGTTGGAGGAACGACGTATTTGGTAGGTTGTGTCGACCGGAAAATTGAGGTTAGGAAAACTCGTGTGAAGATTGATCTATGGAAGAAAAGAGACTATGTATATATATGAGGTAGGTGGCAAAGGCTGACGTCGATACTGACGTCGATTTGAAACTGTTACGTTATTGCCACCTGACCGACAGGTTGAACGATATTAGGATTGGGAAAGGCACGATTAGAAGGTATGGTGGTTAATTAATTGAAGATTGAATTAATCTATATTATCTGCGGAGCTTCTGTATAGCTCTGATTCTGGTGTTCCGTACGGACCACCTGCAGTAGGGCGTCAACGTTGTATTGGATAGTAGTAGCTGAAGTACGACTGTTAGGTAGCAGTATCCTGATTAGCCGTTATATACTTACAAATAAAATTAGAGACCTGCTTTTAATATTTAACGCTTATTTCTAATCCTGCGTAGGTAGGATTAAGATAGTAATGTATAGGAACTACCTGTTTAGCTATACACGGGTAGAATACCTAATTAGGCACCTCCTTCGCCTAAGGATATGCGATACTAGCGTTATAGAAATGCTAGTAGATAGATTACTAGCGTCTAGGGATATATCTAAGGCGTATATGTCAGGTGAAACCTAAGTAGATAGTTATATAGCCGCAAGGTACGGGCGACCCTAGGGCGACTCAGGGGTGACTTGCCTGTGAGGCACGTGCGCTGCACGTGCCTAGGGAAAACCCTTCCTTACCTCGCACACAGACTCCTCCTTTTTCCCTTAAGGATTTGTCTGTATATATAATATACCCTATTATTCCATTATTGAGCTCCCTATCTATATTCTTACCTTATATTTAAATCCTTCCTAATCCCTTAGAAGGATAGCCAGTTTAATTTTTCTATAATGCCTCTAAAAAGAAAACTAACGCCTATACCTAACGGTAATATGCTAATAATATAACCACCAAACGCCTTAGGATCTAGTGCAGACAAAACTGCTAGAAATATACTAGCAGAATCTAAGCCACCTTCCAAAACTTAAAGCGATTAGCTATCTATAAACGCTAGAGACTAGTTTAACTTATATACCTGGACTTAATAAGAGCTTAGCAAGATTACTAGCGTCCTACTAAATACTGCTAATATAAAGGAGCTAGATAAGCTGGCTAAGAAAATAGCTAACTTATAGAGCATTATTAATTTAATAAAGCCCTCTTATTGCCTCTCTAGTAAAGAGCATAAGTTATATAGCGAACGCATATACTAAACAAATCTTAACGCCCTAGTTAAGAAGTTACCACCTAATATTAGCAGTACTACTTAACAGCATTTTAACTGCTAGATTGCCGCAGTTAAGAACTAATTTAAGGCTAATAACGCTAACTATAACTATAAGCAACGCACGCGCTAGGCTATTAAAGGTTTTATAAAAGAGAAGATAATTGCCTAACTGGTTTATTACCGGCTAGGCACTAAAGACAAAGGTTCCTTACTATAGGATAAATTTAAAACTATGGTCTAAGACCAGATTAGGAACCCCATAGTAAGACGCTTTAATAACGCTATTATATACTATACGGCTATTATAAAGGAGAACTAGAGGTTTAACATCTTCCTAGCCCATATACGTAGCTTAGAGGACCTCTTCTTATATACCCCTTTTGTTAATCCTAAGCAATAGGTAGACTTTTGGTTCTTATATCTCCTAGCCTACCCATAAGTAGAGCTCTTCTGCCAGAACTTCGCCTAATGGGTAAAAACCACTAAGGACCTCTTTAACAAAATCCGCTGTATAAAGTAATTACTTAATACCATAAAGCTTACGGAAGATCGCGTAAGCGGCAGTAGCAAATTATTGTGTATAAAGCGTAGTCGCAATATAGGCTTTATAGAGTTAGGTTTAGGAAATAGAACCTAAAAAGAGTGTAACGGGACTAGCCCCGTTACAGTAGGAATGTCTTAGTAAAACACTTAACAGATGAATTTCAACACTTTAATCAAATTCTGCTAAATTCTGCCAAGTTAATCAAATTCTACCAAATTTCGCTGACTTAATTAAGTTCCACCAAATTCTACTGACGTAATGGAATTTGGTTAAAACCTGTTAAAATCCGTATAGGCTTGTGCCCGCGCGTCCGCTGCCAAGACCTTAAATATTTAGTTATACGTTTCCTATGTTCCTTTCTCTTCTTTACACAACGTCTTGTTCTCTATAAGAGCTATATACCCTTAGATTTAGATAGAATTTATATTATTTCTTTAAATCTTCCTTAAAGCCTCTTTGCGCCCTTACATTACGTTACGTTAAAAACAACTACTATTAAAATGGCAAATAACCTTAAATCCCATGCGTTAACCATAAGCATTATAACCCTAGTTAGGGAATAGTTAACTATAATACAAGAAGCCTTTACGGACGCTTTAGCTTAGCAGTGGGCTGCACTAGAAGCCCAGCATTAGCAATTAATGAAAACACTCCGCAAAGAACTCTATAACGTTAAAACACTTATATTAGAGACCACAACACCGCCTACAAATGAAATTAAAGTAACTATATCCAAGCCTAGTACCTTAAACGCGAATTTCGAACTAGTAATAGTAACTTAACCCGTATCTATAACAAATTTAATACCTATTATAAAATCCAAAAAGCTTCTTAATCCTCTAATGTTTAATGGAAATTAAAATAACCTACGTCCCTTTATAACCAAGCTCCGTCTTAAACTCTTAACAAACTATAATTAATACCCTATTAAAGCTAGTAAAATTAGCTATAGAATGTCTTGTTTAAGTAAGGACGCTATATAAACTATAGATCCATTCTTCCGTAACGGCACCTTTGTTAATTTTAAAATCTTTATCTCCCTACTAGAACGAACGTATAATAACGCTAGCCGCAAACATATAGCGGTTACTAAACTTAAAAACCTATAATAACGGAACCAAGAATTTACCAGCTTCTTTTTAAAATTTTTAGGCCTTATTGGCAAACTAAATTAGAATAAAGCCGCTAAAGTCGCTGCCCTTTAACGAGCCATTTTGGATAAGATTAGAGCTTAGTTAGTAGGTAGGGAACTGCCAAAAGACCTACCTAAATTCACTATAATGTGTTAATAAATCGATAAGGACCTTTAATACAATAAACAAACTTATTCTCTAAAGCTGACTACGCCGCACGTTTAAAACTTTATAAAACTAACATATACCCTAAAACGCGATCCCTCTCTGAACTTAAAAAGTCCTATATACAACCCTATGGACCTTAATACTACTTAATCTTATACACCCTTAGGAACTAATAAATAAAGAACTTAAGCTATAAACGGAGAATGCTTTGGATATAGTAAAAAAGGATATATTTAAAAGAATTACTAAACTTATCCTTTTAAAAAGGTCCGCTATAGTTCCTCCCAGTTATTAAATCACACTTATTCTTTAAGTTATACTCGCTCCTTAACTTATACTTGTTCTATAAATTATACTTAGACGCCACGAAGCATCTTGTCTTTAGTTAACTTAGAAAATAAATTATCTTAGGGCCAAGTCGCGCCTTAGGATAAAAAGTGGAAGAGTATAAGTGTCTAGGCTCTTTTAGCGCTAATACACAACATAACTCCCCTAATGTACTTAGCGAAATTTAAATACTTAAAAAATAGAAGGAGGTATAAATCCTTATAGATAGTGGAGCCACCAGTATAGGCTTTATTAATACAAAATACGCAAAAACTTAACGCCTAAATTTAAAGAAACTTGATAAGCCTTAAGGCCTATAAGGCTTTAATGGCAAACCCTTAATATATAGCGAACTAACGCACTACGCTCTTGTAAAATTGCAGATAGGCGAATACCTTAAATATATTTCCCTATTTATAACACCTTTAAAGCATTATAAGGTAATACTTAGATATAAATAGCTAAAACGATATAACCCTTTAATTAGCTGGGTTAAAGAAATACTAAAGTTCCGTATAACCTACTGCTGAAGTTATTGCTTAAAAAACCATTTGCCCTACAAATATGCACATAACTATTCAAATTTAAAACAATATAAATTACCCTTACTATAAACCTTAAACCAAGATAATAAAGCTATAACTGCCAATTATGGTAAAAAATATAAAGATGTCTTATTAGAACCTCTTAAAATTTATATAATATAAGCCGCGCCCTTTATTTTATTAGCAAGAAAACAAGACTATAAAATCTTTGCTATAATAATAGAAGATATTAAGAAAGCGCTAGAACCAAAGCAATATATTAACCCTTAACCTCTTATACTTAAAGAGTACTATAATCTAATTAACGAGTTTAAAAAATAATTTATAGACTAACTAGCCCCATACTAAGATAAGCACGATTTTAAGATAGAACTTAAGCCTGGCATAACACTAAAGTTTGGTCCGCTATATGGTATATTATAAAAAGAACTGCTTGTCATATAATAATACCTTAACAAATATTTAGAAAAAGGATTTATTTGCCCTAGTTAATCTCTATTCGCCTTACCTGTATTATTTATTAAAAAGCTAGGAGGAGGCTTAAGATTCTATATTAATTATTAAGCTTTAAATGTAATTATAATTTAAAACCAATATCTAATTCCCCTAATTTAAGAGACGCTTAACTATTTGGTAAAGGTATAGTACTATTAGAACGTTAATCACGTGACGTAGTCACGAGACTACGAGGCGAGACTAGCTAATCTAACTCGGAGCAACCCCTGACTTCTAGACAACAATCAACTACTAACTTCAACACCGCATACGTACCACTACAAGTGATATTTGTGTACGTTAATAAAGCGAGTATACTGACACTGATTAGTAGACGTACAGATCAGGAAATACGCAATAGCAAAGCTCGAAACCACGCATTAGCTTAACTGCTAACGCATTAAATCGCAGAGATATCGCCCTATTTTAGTTAAAGGAGAAAACTACGTTACCCTTAAAGCTTAAGACCACGTATTAGCTTGCTAATGCGTCAGATCGCCTAGAGAATCATATCTTTACTTAAAGAGAGCTATGTTATCCTTAAAGCTCAAAACCACGCATTAACTTAACTGTTAATGCGCTAGATTGCCTAGAGGACCCTTAAAGCTCGAAACCACGTATTAACTTAACTGTTAACGCGTCAGATCGCCTAGAGGACCGTATCTCTACTAAAAATCGTCTACAGTGTCCAAGAACTGTAGATTTGTCGATAGGACACGTATATACCTTTACACCCTTAACCTCAACCTCAACCACACTCCTGACCTTAACACAACCTTAACCTTAACCTTAACCCCAACCTTAAACCTTAACCTTAAACTTAAACCTCCAGAACCTCCACTTAACCTTAAACCAAACATACACAAAAACACGACAACATGGAAATTAACTGGAAGGAAAGAATTGCTAAATACAGCAATAGAATTAACTTAGAGACGGCTACGGATAACAATCTAGCGGAGTATATAGAGACTAAGATGCACCTATATACATAATCCAACCTTACAGACTCTTTATTATGGACAGTATTTTAGGAAGACTTTAAGGACTTTATACTAGAAATTTTTACACAAGTACAATCTAATACTAGAATAGGAATCCGTAAATACCTAGTTAAGAGAGGAGTATATATTATTAAGCAAGATAAGAAATACTCCCTTAGCAAGGTACTAACGGGCGTTACTAATAAAAAAGAGTTTCACAAATAGATAGATAAAGAGATTGGTCTAGCCCTTAATAATATTAAGCCAATGATTACTATAGCTCTGCAAGACTGACTTAATGCGACCCTGGACAAGCTTGCTGCACTACCAGCTACTCCAATTGCTGCACCGCCAGCTACTCCAATTACTGCACCACCAGTTACTCCGGTCGCTGCCCCCGCTACCCCTACTACCCCCCCCCAGATCTACTCCTACCGCTACACCGCCAGCTACTCTGATCGCTGCCCCTGCTACCCCTCCCAGTCCTTAATCCTCCAATTACAACCAAATCCACGCTCTTATTGACCAACTGCTATGGCCAAGAGAGCAGCAACCATAGTAGCTACAGCAGCCGCAGCAACCGCAGCAGCTACACATATATACACTACCTAAACCAGCTGTGCCTAGTATAGAGTAAGGACCTAGACAAGGACCTGGATATAGTAAAAAGGTGGCCACAATTGCAAAGATCTATATAGACGACCAAAAGTATAATAGAGTTAGTGACAGCTTTAACTTTAAGTTAACTATCTTTTATAATATCTGCAAGAGATCTGGCTTGCCACTAGAAGGCTACACAGTAGCATTTCCTAGCATGCTAAAAGGGCTTGCTTAGGACCACTACTATAACAGTAACCTTAAGTTAAGACCTTTTACGGAAGCCTATAACCACATATAACAGTTCTTTAAAGGGCTAGAATACTACCGCAAGAACCTTATAGAGTGGAACAGTATAACCCTCTAAGGAGTTATGGACGAGAACCCTAATAAGTTAATTTATTAGAACTTCTAACTGCTTATAAATAAACTGCTAAAGTAACGTTATAGACTATACCTAGACTTTCGTACAAACCGTATTCTTATAAATAAGTTGGTTACTGCTTACTAGGGAGTACTAGTATGCCATATCGCTATCTCTAACCCTTTAAAAGACCTCTCTTAGTTAATTAGTAAGCTATAATCCTCCATTATTACGTAGGAAAAAGAACACCCCCTATAGGCCTTAATAAGATTATCTCACTAAGCTTTTTTTATGGATTAATGTTACTATCAAAATGACCAAAATCAAGACCGAAACACTAATTACTACGGTAGTAATCGCCCCTATAGAACTAACGGCAGACTAAAGGCCAAGTGCTACGTCTATAAGAAGGAGGACTGCCGCTTATAGAAACACATAGAGGAGGAGCGTAATTGGTCCAGAGACGACTACAAGAGACGTTTTATTAATATTAAGGGCCGCAATAAGGGCAACTTTAACAACTACTTTAAACAATATATTGCCGCCTGCGAAAGAGATAAAGAGGATAACTTAGACTTTAAAGCCTATATACACAACGCTAATAACTCTAGGAGCAATACCGGAGAACCTAATAATAGTTCTGCCTATATTACCACCTTTGGAACACTTACTATAGAGAAAGCAACCTCTATAAGCGTAGAGCTAGCTAATAAGGCTTATATACACCTACTTACGGCTTCAGAACTTACTATAGAGTCTACTATAGAACCTTATACGGAGGCCAACCCATTTGCCTATAGTACGGCCACAACCACAGCGCCATAATATACCTTGACGGTCTTTATAGGAATTATAATTAATATAGGTGCTTTGTGTAAGTCTATAGCTAGCTATAGCTAATTCCAAGCTTTATAGGCTATAGATAAGTCTATAAGCCTTAACATGTTAACTAAGGGCTAAGTAACTATCCAATTTGGGATTAGAGCCTCTACGTCTATCGGAACCATAGACGTTAACAGCCCTATAGGCAAGGTACAATTTTATATCATTATAGCAGATACTCCTTTCCTACTTTGCCTAGCAGATATAGACAGACTCTATATTAAATATAATAACCTAAAGGACGTCATTATCACTCGCACCAAAAGGGTGCCAGTAGTTAGACAATTCGGCCACCTATTTCTCTTATAGAGCTTCTCCTTACAGTCTTATTTAGTTAAGTCTTTTAATATAAACCCTTGCTACTTAACTAACATAGAACTACAACATCTATACCATCGATTTGGTCACCTGTTAGTTAATAGACTGCAAAAGCTTCTTAATAAGGCTGGCCACGGCCATAACACTAATAGATCTGCTATTAAAGAGCTAACCAGACTCTGCCACCACTGCTAGAAGCATAGCAGATCTCTAAGTAGATTTTGCTTTACCTTAGAAGACGATATTAATTTCAATTATAACATCATTATTGACATTATATATATTAGCGGCTCCCCCCTACTATACGTAGTTGATAAAGCAACTCGATTTCAAGCTGGTAGATAGCTACAAGATATCAGCGCTAAGCACACTTAGGATATTCTTTAAATGTGCTAGATTGACAGCTATTTAGGACCACTAGACTTAATCACTATAGACGCTAGAAAGAACTTTATTAGTAAGGAGTTTAAGCACTATACTGCTACTATAGGAGCAACTATAAAGTCAGTTCCAGTCGAATCACACAATTCTATTAGAATGGTAGAACGCTACTACGGTCTACTACAACAAGCCTACCAAATCATTATAACTGAAATCCCTGAAATTAGCAAGGAGATGGCCCTATAAATGGCCTTTAAAGCCATTAATAACACGGCTGGCCTAGAAGGCCTAGTCCCTACACTCCTAGTCTTTAGAGCCTACCCCCAAATAGTTAAATTGGACGCGCTATTACCTTCAGTCACACAGCGAGCTGCGGCTATTAAGAAAGTAATAGTGGAAATCTAGAAGCTATAAGCTAAACAACAGATTACTAACGCTCTTAATATGTAAAACGGACCACAAACTAATACTATTTACGGCCTCTCACTTAATTCGCCTGTCTTAGTCTGGAGAGAAGGCAATACTGGCTAAAGTGGTTATTAGAACGGACCATATATACTACTTACCGTTAACGGTAAGACCTATACTATAAAGCTACTAAATAGACCTACAACCTTCCGCTCTATAGTTGTAAAACCCTACCTACTAGACCTATAAGACCTAGTTAAACTATGGGAGTCTATTAAATTAGATAAACTAGTACCTTTACTAGCTAAACCTTAATCATTACCTAAGGCTAAACCACAGCTACTACTAAAGCGAGGTAGAGGTCGCCCCCGTAAATACCTATTACTTATAGCTGTTGCAGACATAACTGTTATAGATACTATAATAGATACAGACGCTTTTACGGGTAATATTGTAGATATTGCGGATATTACAGATATTGCTATCTACTTACAGGACGATAATACCGCGGATATAGCTAGCACTACTATTTACTTATAGAACGATAGCAACACCTAATTTAGCGCTTTACAACAAAAGGAGGTTACAGGCCTACTTAAGAAAGGCATCTTTAAGATTATTAAGCTATATAATATACTAAAGGGGGTTAGACTCTTTAATTTACGGTTTATTAACAAGATTAAGAATAAGGGAACTAATAAAGCCTTTAAGAAATTATAACTTATTATACAGGCCTATAATAACTTGGAGAAAGAGCTAGTCCTTATTTAGTCACTAATAATTTAACAAGTTAGTTAGCGGCTGATTCTCTATATCGCCGCTATACTACTATAGACATAACTCTACCTCTAAGACATCTTATAAGCCTATGTCTAGTCTACTACAAACCTAAACCGTAAGTTCTATGTATAACCGCCACATAAGCTAAATAAACAACTGGGAATTAATACGGACTCCGTTCTAAAGGTTGTAAAGCTACTTTATAGAGTACCTAAAGCTAGAAACCACTGGTTTAAGACCTACTATTTACACCACGTTAATTAGCTATGAATGGACCAGTCCATATACGACCCCTGCTTGCTTTACAGCGATAAGCCTTTCGGAATTGTCGGCCTATAGACTAATAATACACTGTTTCTTGCAGACGATACCTTTACAGAGGCTAAATAAAGCGAACTACACAAGGCCGAATTTATGGCTAAGGAGTGAGAGTAACTAACCGCTAATATACCAATTAAGTTTAATGGAGGACTTATTTAATTAACACAGGATGGCAGCATTATACTAACGCAAAGGCGCCAGTGTAAGAACCTTAGCGTAGTCAACACTACGCTAGTAGACAGCACTAGCTCTAAAGGAGTTACGCGTAACCTACTTACGCTAAAGGACCAGTATATTGCTTAACGCGCTAAAGGAGCTTATATCGCCTTAGTCTATCAGCTAGAGGCCTTATATAACTTATCCTTTACTGCCTAGGTAGTTAACCCAGTTAAAGATAATATAAAGAGTCTTAATAAGCGATTAAGCTGGTAGATTAAGAACGCAAATAGAGGCCTAAAGTTTATTAAGCTAGATGCCAACACCTTACAACTCCTAGTATTTACGGACGCTTCCTTTACCAATAACAAGGACCTATCTTTGCAAATTGGCTATGTACTTGTACTAGCAGACGCCTTAAATAAGGCAAATATCGTCCACTGGTCCTTAATTAAGTGCAAAAGAGTTACTAGGAGTGTATTAGCCTTAGAGCTATACGGTATAGCGTATAGTTTTAATATAGGCGCTGCAATTAAATCCACACTAGACAAGGTCTTACAGGTTAACTTACCACTTGTTCTCTACACTGACTTAAAGTTCTTATATAACTGTCTTGTCTAACTAGGAACTACGCAAGAGAAACGCTTAATAATTAATATAATATGCCTTCGCTAAGCTTATAAATGAAGACAGATTACTAAAGTTAAGTGGATTAATAGAGATACTAACCCTACAGACGCTATAACAAAGGGAAAGCCTTATACGGCACTATTACAGCTTATTAATACAAATTAAGTTGAATTATGGGCCGTAGGGTAGGTTAAATGAACGGATTCGGTTTCGGTAGGTATAACAGACTCGTACAATATAGAGCCAGCCGCTAAGGCGCTAGTAGTAGTCAAGCCAATAGCGATTTTCTATCCCGGGGATGGAAAATCCTAATTAGCTAGTTTAACAGTATGGCAGAATCCAACAGGTAGCGCGCTCTAGAATTAAAGGTGGAGCTATTACGTATTATAGATGGAAGAGCTAGTTATTACGTATACGCTATAAATAGTCTAGAAGTAGACTTGACTTTAGAGTGTAGATTAGCCTTTTTTTTAGAGTTACTCTAGTGTTAGAACGTTAATTACGTGACGTAGTTATAAGACTATAAGGCGAGACTAGCTAATCTAACTTAGAGTAACCCCTGACTTTTAGACAACAATTAACTACCAACTTTAACACCGCATACGTACCACTATAAGTGATATTTGTGCACGTTGATAAAGCGAGTATACCGATAAGTACTTTATAAAGCTTAATATAGTTGCTGCCTTTAATAAAATCTATATATATAAAGGAGATAAAAAGTATATAGCTTTTTGTATATAATAGAGACTCTTTAAATACCTAGTAATGCTATTTAGTGTAAAGAACGGTCCTGGTATATTTTAATAATATATTAATATCGGAACGTTAATTATATAACGTAGTCACGAGACTATAAGGCGAGACTAGCTAATCTAACTTAGAGCAACCCCTAACTTCTAAACAACAATTAACTACCAACTTTAACACCGCATACGTACCACTACAAGTGATATTCGTGCATGTTAATAAAGCGAGTATACTGACACTGATTAGTAGACGTATAGATTAGGAAATACGTAATAGCAAAGCTCGAAACTATACATTAGCTTAACTACTAATGCGTTAGATTATAGAGCTATCGCCCTATTTTAGTTAAAGGAGAAAACTATATTACCCTTGAAGCTTAAGACCATATATTAGCTTACTAATGCGTTAGATCGCCTAGAGAATTATATCTTTACTTAGAGAGAGCTATATTATCCTTAAAGCTCGAAACCACGTATTAACTTAACTATTAACGCGTTAGATCGCCTAGAGGACCCTTAAAGCTCAAAACCATATATTAACTTAACTATTAACGCGTTAGATCGCCTAGAGGACCATATCTTTACTAAAAATTGTCTACAGTGTTCAAGAACTGTAGATTCGTCAATAGGATATATATATACCTTTATACCCTTAACCTCAACCTTAACCACACTTCTAACCTTAATACAACCTTAACCTTAACCTTAACCCCAACCTTAAACCTTAACCTTAAACTTAAACCTCCAGAACCTCTATTTAACCTTAAACTAAATATACACAAAAACACAATAATATGGAAATTAACTAGAAGGAAAGAATTGCTAAATATAGCAATAGAATTAACTTGGAGACGGCTATAGATAATAATCTAGCGGAGTATATAGAGACTAAGATGCACCTATATATACAATCCAACCTTATAGACTCTTTATTGTGGACAGTATTTTAGAAAGACTTTAAGGACTTTACGCTAGAAATCTTTATATAAGTATAATCTAATACTAGAATAGGAATCTATAAATACCTAGTTAAGAGAGGAGTATATATTATTAAGCAAGATAAGAGATACTCCCTTAGTAAGGTACTAATAGGCGTTGCTAATAAAGAAGAGTTTTATAAATAGATAGATAAAGAGATTGGTCTAGCCCTTAATAATATTAAGCCAATAATCACTGTAGCTCTATAAGACCGACTTAATACAACCTTAGACAAGCTCGCTACACTACTAGCTACTCTAATTGCTGCACTACCAGCTACTCCAATTACTGCACTACTAGCTACTCCAGTCACTGCCCCCGCTACCCCTACTACCCCCCCCAGATCTACTCCTACTGCTACACTGCTAGCTACTCCAATCGCTGCCCCTACTACCCCTCCTAGTCCTTAATCCTCTAATTATAACCAAATCTACGCTCTTATTAACCAACTGCTATGGCTAAGAGAGCAGCAACTACAGCAGCTATAGTAGCCGCAGCAACTGTAGCAGCTATATATATATACACTACCTAAACCAGCTGTGCCTAGTATAGAGTAAGGACCTAGATAAGGACCTAGATATAGTAAAGAGGTAGCCATAATTATAAAGATCTACACAGATAACTAAAAGTATAATAGAGTTAGTAATAGCTTTAACTTTAAGTTAACCATCTTCTATAATATCTATAAGAGATCTGGCTTGCCACTAAAAGGCTATACAGTAGCATTCCCTAGTATGCTAAAAGGGCTTGCTTAGGACCACTACTATAACAGTAACCTTAAGTTAAGACCTTTTACAGAAGCCTATAACCACATATAATAGTTCTTTAAAGGGCTAGAATACTACCGCAAGAACCTTATAAAGTAGAACAGCATAACCCTCTAAGGAGTTATAGACAAGAACCCTAATAAGTTAATTTATTAGAACTTCCAACTGCTTGTAGATAAACTGCTAAAGCAACGTTATAGACTATACCTAGACTTTTATACGAACCGCATTTTTATAAATAAGTTGGTCACTACTTGCCAGGGAGTGCTAGTATACCATATTACTGTCTCTAACCCTTTAAAAGACCTCTCTTAGTTAATTAGTAAGCTACAATCCTCCATTATTACATGGGAAAAAGAATACCCCCTATAGGCCTTAATAAGATTGTCTTACCAAGCTTTTTTTATGGATTGACGTTACTATTAAAATAACCAAAATTGAGACCAAAACACTAATTGCTATAGTAGTAATTGCCCCTATAGAACTAACGGTAGACTAAAGGCCAAGTGCTATATCTGCAAGAAGGAGGACTGCCGCTTATAAAAATACATAAAGGAGGAGCGTAATTAGTCCAGAGACGACTATAAGAGACGTTTTATTGATATTAAGGGCCGCAATAAGGGCAACTTTGACAACCACTTTAAACAATATATTGCTGCCTGCGAAAGAGATAAAGAGGATAACTTAGACTTTAAAGCCTATATATACAACACTAATAACTCTAGGAGCAATACCGGAGAACCTAATAATAGTTCTGCCTATATTACCACCTTTGGAACACTTACCATAGAGAAAGCAACCTCTATAAGCATAGAGCTAGCTAATAAAGCTTATACATACCTGCTTATAGCTTTAGAACTTACTATAGAGTCTACCACAGAACCTTATACGGAGACCAACCTATTTGCCTATAGTATAGCCACAACCACAGCGCCATAATATACCTCGACGGTCTTTATAGGAATTATAATTAATATAGGTACTTTACGTAAGTTTATGGCTGGCTATAGCCAATTCCAAGCTTTATAGGCCGTAGATAAGTCTGTAAGCCTTAATATATTAACTAAGGGCTAAGTAACTATCTAATTCGGGATCAAAGCCTCTACGTCTATCAAAACCATAGACGTCAACAGCCCTATAGGCAAGATACAATTCCATATTATTATAGCAAATACTCCTTTCCTACTTTGCCTAGCAGATATGGATAGACTCTATATTAAATATAATAACCTAAAGGACGTCATTATTACTCGCACCAAAAGGGTACTAGTAGTTAGACAATTCGGCCACCTATTTCTCTTATAGAGCTTCTCCTTACAGTCTTATTTAGTTAAGTCTTTTAATATAAACCCTTGCTACTTAACTAATATAAAACTATAATATTTACACCGTCAATTTAGTTACCTATTAGTTAATAGACTACAAAAGCTTCTTAATAAGGCTAGCTATGGCTATAACACTAATAGATCTGCTATTAAAGAGCTAACTAGACTCTGCTACTACTACTAAAAGTATAGCAGATCTTTAGGTAGATTTCGCTTTACCTTATAAGATAATGTCAATTTTAATTATAACATTATTGTTAACATTATATATATTAGCGGCTCCCCCCTACTATACGTAGTTAATAAAGCAACTCAATTTTAAGCTAGCAGATAGCTACAAGACATTAGCGCTAAGTACACTTAAAATGTTCTTCAAATGTGCTAAATTAACAGCTATTTAGGACCACTAGACTTAATCACTATAGACACTAGGAAGAACTTTGTTAGTAAGGAGTTTAAGCACTACGCTGCTACTATAGGAGCAACTATAAAGTCAGTTCCAGTCGAATCACACAATTCTATTGGAATAGTAGAACGCTATTACGGTCCGCTACAACAAGCCTACCAAATCATTACGACTGAAATCCCTAAAATTAGCAAGGAGATGGCCCTATAAATGGCCTTTAAAGCCATTAATAATACAGCTGGCCTAGAAGGCCTAGTCCCTATACTCCTAGTCTTTAGAGCCTACCCCTAAATAGTTAAATTGGACGCGCCATTACCTTTAGTTACATAGCGAGCTGCGGCTATTAAGAAAGCAATGGTGGAAATCTAGAAGCTATAAGCTAAACAACAGATCACTAACGCTCTTAATATGCAAAATAGACCATAAACTGACGCTATTTACGGCCTCCTACCCAATTCGCCTGTCTTAGTCTGGAGAGAAGGCAATACTAGCTAAAGTGGTTATTAGGACGGACCATATATGCTACTTACCGTTAACGGTAAGACCTATACTATAAAGCTACTAAATGGACCTACGACCTTCCGCTCTATAGTTATAAAACCCTACCTACTGGACCTATAAGACCCAGTTAAACTACGGGAGTCTATTAAATTAGATAAACTAGTACCTTTACCAACTAAACCTTAATTGTTACCTAAGGCTAAACCACAGCTACCGCTAAAGCAAGGTAGAGGTCGCCCCTATAAATACCCATTGCTTATAGCCGTCGCAGACACAACTATTATGGATACTATAATAGATATAGACGCTTTTACGGGTGATATTATGGATATTGCAGATATTACAGATATCGCTATCTACTTACAGAACGATAATACCGCGGATATGGCTAGCACTACTATTTACTTATAGAACAATAGCAACACCTAATTTAGCGCTTCATGACAAAAGGAGGTTATAGGCCTACTCAAAAAAGGTATCTTTAAGATTATTAAGCTACACGATATGCTAAAGGGGGTTAGACTCTTTAATTCACAGTTTATTAACAAGATTAAGAATAAGGGAACCAATAAAGCCTTTAAAAAATTACGACTTGTTATATAGGCCTATAATAACTTAGAGAAAGAGCTAGTCCTTACTTAGTTACCAACAATTTAACGAGTTAGTCAGCGGCTAATTCTCTATATTGCCGCTATGCTACTACAGATATAACTCTACCTCTAAGACATCTTACAAGCCTATGTCCAGTCTACTACGAACCTAAACCGTGAGTTCTACGTACGACCGCCACATAAGCTAAATAAATAACTGGGAATTGATACAGACTCCGTTCTAAAGGTTATAAAGCCACTTTATAGAGTACCTAAAGCTGGAAACCACTGGTTTAAGACCTACTATTTACACCACGTTAATTAGCTGCGAATAGACCAGTCCACGTACAACCCCTACTTGCTTTATAGCGATAAGCCTTTCGGAATTGTCGGCCTATAGACTAATAATACACTATTCCTTGCAGACGATACCTTTATAGAGGCTAAATAAAGCGAACTACACAAGGCCAAATTTATAGCTAAGGAGCGAGAGCAACTGACCACTAATACACCAATTAAGTTCAATAGAGGACTTATTTAATTAACATAGAATGGCAGCATTACACTAATATAAAGGCGCCAGTGTAAAAACCTTAGCGTAGTTAACACTACGCTAGCAGATAGCACTAGCTCTAGAGGAGTTACGCGTAACCTACTTACGCTAAAGGACTAGTATATTGCTTAACGCGCTAGAGGAGCTTATATCGCCTTAGTCTGTTAGCCAGAGGCCTTATATAACCTATCCTTTACTACCTAGGTAGTTAACCCAGTTAAAGACAATATAAAGAGTCTTAATAAGCAATTAAGCTAGCAGATTAAGAACGCAAATAGAGGCCTAAAGTTTATTAAGCTAGACGCCAACACCTTACAACTCCTAGTATTTACGGACGCTTCCTTTACCAATAATAAGGACCTATCTTTGCAAATCGGCTACGTACTTGTACTAGCAAACGCCTTAAATAAGGCAAATATCGTCCACTAGTCCTTAATTAAGTGCAAAAGAGTTACTAGGAGTGTATTAGCCTCAGAGCTGTACGGTATGGCGTATGGTTTTAATATAGGCGTTGCAATCAAATCCACGCTAGACAAGGTCTTACAGGTTAACTTACTACTCATTCTCTACACTGACTTAAAGTCCTTATATAACTATCTCGTCCGACTAGAAACTACGCAAGAGAAACGCTTAATAATTAATGTAATATGCCTTCGCTAAGCTTATAAACGAAGACAGATTACCAAAGTTAAGTAGATTAATAGAGATACTAACCCTACGGACGCTATAATAAAGGGAAAGCCTTATACGGTACTATTATAGCTTATTAACACAAATCAAGTTAAATTACGGGCTGTAGGGTGGGTTGAACAAACGGATTCGGATTCGGTAGGTATAACGGACTTGTATAATACAGAGCCAGCCGCCAAGGCGCTAGTAGTAGTTAAGCCAATAGCGATTTTCTATCCCAGGGATGGAAAATCCTGATTGGCTGGTTTAACGGTATAGTAGAATCCGACAGGTGGCGCGCTCTAGGATTAAAGGTGGAGCTATTATATATTATAGACAGAAGAGCTAGTTATTGCGTATACGCTACAAATAGTCTAGAAGTAGACTTGACTTTAGAGTATAGATTAGCCTTCTTTTTAGAGTTGCTCTAGTGTCGGAACGTTAATTACGTGACGTAGTTACAAGACTATAAGGCGAGACTAGCTAATCTAACTTAGAGCAACCCCTAACTTCTAGACAACAATTAACTACCAACTTCAACACCGCATACGTACCACTACAAGTGATATTCGTACACGTTGATAAAGCGAGTATACCAACAATTAACAATACGCTTCGTAAATTCCTTAATGTATTTATTACTGCGTATATTAATAATATCCTAATCTACTTATCCTTGCTTTTTAAACATTGGAAACACGTTAGAATAGTCCTTAAATGCCTGCAAGATGCGGGCTTATAATGTAATATTAAGAAATACAAGTTCCACACGTCTAAAGTTATATACTTAGGCTTAATTATATCCCGCGACGGAATTAAAATGGACCCTAAGAAAGTTGCTATAATTGTAAACTAGGAAAGTCCTAGTAGCGTATAAGATATTTAAGGATTTTTAGGATTTACAAATTTCTATTATTAATTTATTAATCACTTTTTAAAAATTGTTTAGCTATTAGTAAACTTAATAAGGAAGAATATAAGATTTAAATGGACTACTAAATGTAAATAAGCTTTTAACGAACTAAAATATTATTTTATAACTGCTCTGATTCTCGCCCACTTTAACCCTAACCTTAAATGTATTATTAAAATGGACTTGTTTAATTATGTGCTAGGGGGGATGTCATTGCAATATAATAAGAACGGCGAGCTATGTCTAGTAGCCTTTCTCTCCTAGAAACTTGTCCCTACTAAATTAAACTATAAGATATATAATAAGGAATTGCTTGCAATTGTTAGATACTTTAAATAATGGCGTCCTAAGCTTAAAGGATTATTGTTTCTAATACGCGTGTTAACAGACCATAAGAACCTGCAGTATTTTATAACTATAAAGCAATTAACGCAGCGCTAAATTTATTAGGCTGAATATCTCTTATAATTTAACTTTAAGATTATATACTAACCGGGCAAACTTAATTAGAAGCCTAACGTATTAATATAACAATTATAGGACCTACCCGTGAATGCTTTAGATAAATAAATTATAAATAAATTACGGATTTTATTATCCCCTAAATGTTTTAAAAAACTATATCCTATATTCCTAAACACAGAACTTAATAGAAATAAATTGGAAGTTAATAAATAGGAAATGGAAATTAATAAGCTAATAGAATATAAATATAAGAATAATATATGGATAATAGATATAATAAAAGCGATTTGAACAGGAAAATGACAGTATAAGGATATTACACTCGCTAAATGCGAAATTTAAAATAATTAATTATACTATTAATAGAAGATAGTAGTTCTAAATTCTAAACCTTTACGATTTAAGATACTTAAATTTATATACGACTTCCCTATAGTAGGGCATCCTAGCCATGTAAAGACTTATAAGATTGTTTAATAAGTATACTACTAGCCTATAATGCACGACTATGTATAAAAATACGTTTAAGTATGCAGGATATGTGTACGTAGAAAGACCTCTTATGTAAAAAAGCAAGGAGTACTTTAACCGCTACCAATTCTAATATAAAGATGGCGCAATATCTTAATTAACTTTATAGTTAACTTGCCTAGCAGTAATAGGTTTACGAATGTTATGGTAGTTATTAACCATCTTATGAAAATGCAATATATAATCCCTATGGACTTAATTAACGCGATATTAGTAGCCGAATGTTTTATTAAGCATGTCTTTAAGCTATATAGACTTCCTAACTTAATAATATCCAACTATGGAAGCCAGTTCGTTTTAGACTTCTGGCAAGCTCTATATAAACAATTAAGTATTTAAACACAACTCTTGACTGCGTTTTATCTGGAGATAAATAGTTAAACTAAAATTATAAACGCAATTATGGAACAATACCTATAAATATACTACTCCTACCTGCAAGATAACTAGGAAAAATGGCTGCCTTTAGCTGAGTTTACTGCGAATAATATAATAAACGTATTAATAGGCGTAACATTATTTTACGCGACCTATAGACAAAACCTTTAATTTGGATTTAAACTATAACCTAAAATTAATATAATAGGACCCACAATTAAACGGATTTAGTTAATTAATATGTATAACTTTACTAATTAAATAAAGCAGTTAACGGAATTATTATAAAGTGAATTAATATACGCTTAAATGTTATAGGAATAGCATATAAATAAAGAACGAGCTCCCGTATGGGACTTTAAGGAAGGTAATATGGTTTACCTAAATATACAAAATATAAAGACTTAACGGCCTTTAAAGAAACTTAATTAGAAGTTTGTAGGCCTGTACTAAATTAAGAAGAAACTAAGCCTGTACGCCTATAAGCTTAAACTGCTAACTAAAATAAAAATACATCTAACGTTTTATATAAGCTTGCTATAACCTTTAAGAGACAACCCTATGACTTGCAAAGTGCCACCGCTACCTCCTATAATTATTAACAATGGTAATAGTTCTTACTTTATTAACTTAATTAATAATATGTGATGGAAAATATAATCTAAACAATTTAAACTTCTTATTAAGTGGGAAGGATATAAAACATAAACCTAGGAAACCTATAAACAGATTAAGGCTAACGCGCCTTCCCTAGTAAAAGAATTCCATAAAGACCATCCTTTGCGGCCTGCTTTAGCTAGATGGACATAATATAAAGGTAAACAACTGCTACCTAATACAAAGACACGAAATATAATAGCAGGAAACTTAAAATTAAAAAGAACTTAAAATACGTTACGACGCTTATAACGCGATAAGTTATAAATTCTTAACTAAGTTAAATTATTTTGGACCTTCGGCTAAAGGGGGGGGGGTACTATAATGGGACTAGCCCCGTTATAGTAGGGATGTCTTAGTAAAACACTTAATAGATAAATTTTAACGCTTTAATTAAATTCTGCTAAATTCTGCCAAGTTAATCAAATTCTGCTAAATTCCGCTAACTTAATTAAGTTCTACTAAATTCCACTAACGTAATGGAATTTGGTTAAAACCTATTAAAATCCACATAGGCTTGTGCCTACGCGTCCGCTGCCAAGACCTCAAATATTTAGTTACACATTTCCTATATTCCTTTCTCTTCTTCACGCAACGTCTTGTTCTCTGCAAGAGCTATATACCCTTAGATTTAGATAGAATTTATATTGTTCCTTTAAATCTTCCTTAAAGCCTCTTCGCGCCCTTACAAAGAGCAACACTTTTCTAAGTAAACTCCTAGGGAAACTGCCTAAAAGCTAGATAGCTTAGGGGACCCCCTAGACACTAGTGCTACGCACATAAGTTAAAGAACCGCAGGCGGCTACTATAAGGAATACTAAAAGCAGGCTAATAAAGAGAAGTTAGCCTGGCCTTTAGAAAACCCAAAGCCCTAGTGGCGTATCTCTTTTAATTATAACTAGGGCCTAATACAGAGGGAGAAAAGAAATATATTATAGTATATATTGCGATAGATACGCCCTAGGGTAAAGTCCGCCTATATACTTTATACAATAATAAGTGCCAAATTAACCTTATTAATTAAGACATCGTCTATAGGTTTAACTTGCCTATATACTATACGCTATATTTACATAAACCTATTATATATTTCCTTAATAGCAACCAGATAATAATCTAGGATGCTTATAATCTAATAGTTACCACTAGCAACTCTTAGGGTACCTCTTGCACTATTGGCCCACAAACCTTTTAGGGTGGTTTATTTAATGGTTATAATATAGTTCTTAGATAGGATTGGCTCATAGAAGCAGATCTATTAATTAGCTTTTATTCTAGACAATTTATCTAGGGTACTTTAGACCCTAGATACCTCTAAATAGTCACCCTTAATATACTCCTAGTAGATATTAAGGCTAGCAAAATAGTCTATTCGCTATAGCTAGAAGATTCCTTCTTTATGCCAGTTATAAATACAATAGAGGATCTATTATTACTGGCAGCAAGTACCTATACAGACCCTCTAGATATAGAGATACTAGTTATAAATACAATAGAGGACCTATTATTACTAGTAGTGAGTACCTATAGAGACCCTCTGGTACCAGCGTAGATTACCTATACTTAAGGGGGAGGTAATTAAAACCTTAAAACCATTAAGTATACCACAGTAGAGCTGTATATACTCTTAGTATAAGCACACCTATAAAACGCATATTAGCTGCACCCTTCTCTTTACTAGCTCCCAGAAGTACACTACTATATAATAGTCGCTTTAACCTCTATAGACTCTAACCTACTAAATATATATAAAGAAGAAATTAATATCTTCTCTAATAAGCTAGCAAGTATACTACCTTAGAACTCTAAGTATAACCATGCAATTAACTTAGAAGAAGGTAAGACGCCACTATAAATACCCCTCTATAACCTTTCGCAGAAAGAATTGTAGATTTTATAAGAGTACCTAGATAGTGCTTTTAAGAAGGGCTAGATTAGGCCCAGTAAGTTGCCTACTAGAGCGCCTATCCTCTTTATACTAAAAGTAGAAGGTATAATACGGCTATATGTTAACTATAGACGCCTAAATAAGATTACGATTAAAAACCAGTACCTCCTACCACTAGTTAGCGAACTCTTTAATAGGCTTAGCTATATAAAGATATTTATAAAGCCAGATCTTTATAATATATATTATAGGATTTGCATTAAAAAGGGGGATAAATAGAAGACCGCATTTAAGACACGCTATGGTTACTTTAAGTACCTAATAATGCCCTTTAGTCTTGCTAACGCCTTTATAACTTTCTAGAGCTATATTTATAAAGCTTTAGGAACCCTAGTAAATACCATCTATATAGTTTACCTAGATAATATTCTTATTTACTTAAATAATAAGGATAAGCACGTTAAGCATGTTAAGTAGGTACTATAATAGCTCTATACTTAGGGCCTATACGCCAAACTATTAAAATATATCTTTTATACTAAGAACGTTAAGTTCCTAGGCTTTATTATTACCCTTAAGGGTATTATAATAGACCCTACTTACATAAAAGCTATTAAAGAGTAGCCTAAGCCTAAGTCCTATAGGGACATATAGGTCTTCCTTAGCTTCGCTAACTTCTATAGGCAATTTATCTGGAACTATTTAGATACTATATACCCCCTACATATATATCTTATATAGGCGTATTATAACCTAACGTTAAATAGGGAAAAGAAGTAAAAGCGCAAGTTAAAAGGGCCTATTAAATAGTATTAACCTTAGTCCTAGCCCAATAACGCTTAGTAGGTATTCTATAAGCTACGCGCTGTATTTATATAAGCTCCTCTACTTTACTACTTTAACCTTAATCTACCCTTAATAATAATTACTAACATAGAGTCTAATTCTCACTAGAGAAATACCAGCTAATCCATTTTACAAGAAAATGTAACCAATCTACAGATCTTTAGCATACAATCCACATCCAAGGCTTTGGGGGTTAACCGGTTCAAGGCCTAAGGGTATTAGGAGTGTGGGTAGACAGCAAGCTCTAGTAGAGCGCATATGCGGCGCAAGCGGCCTGTAAGGGCCAAGTACAGTATATCGCCATGTCCAGGATCGTTAATTCTACATAGGGTCTATGCTTCCAGAGGTCACGCCTACTATATATAGCAGTTGTCCGGCTAACTATGACGTATAGATCTAGCATTTAGGCCACTAGAGAAACTAAAAAAGGCCCCCCTAAATCACTCCTTAAACCACTCTAAAAGGTCCAAATAGCCTGCCTTAGGAGTATAACAGGCGGGTATAAGCGAACGGCCACAGCACTGCTTAAGAAGGAAGCCAATATTCCCCCTTTATAACTATATATTAAAGCCGATGCAATATAAAGGGTGCAAAAGGAACGCAACTCTAATATTATAAAGTATATTAAGACACGCCTAAATAAACTATAGAGGGACCCTAGGGTGCCCTATAGAAGAAGGAACCAATAACCCTAAAGTAGGGAAGATATATTAGGAAAACAGGTAGAGAAAGCAGAAGAAGAATAGTGCGGCGCTAGGGCCTAGGCCTATATAGAGGAGGAAGGGAGACGCGTAAGAGGCCAGCAAAGACAATAGTAAGGGAGAGAAAGGAGCCAAAGTAGAGCATAAAAGAGTACTAGAAAACCATCTACCGCAATATAATACTAGTTGGACCGACGCTGGAGAGACAAATAGGAGTTAAAGGTATAGAGGTAGACTTAAGCAAGGGGAACCCAAGCCGTAGTATAGGTAATACTATGGGGGGTAAATACCTAAGGGCTCTAAGAGGGCCTAATAAAGGCGGAAAATATAATAGCAACACTCTTAAGGACAGGAATAATAGGACTAAAAGATTGGCTTTACTAGGTAGGTGTCCTAGTAGGTAGCCTAAGGTGCGAATATAGCTAGCTAAGACAGACACTAAAACACGTAATACTGTTATGCCCCTTATGCACCAGCTGAGAAGCAATGCTCTTAGCAGCTGGCATAGAAAACTATAATACACTGCTTTTAACATAGAAAGGCCTTAAGGCGGCTACCTAGTGGCTTATTGGCTAAAATGTGCTAGACCAGTTCTGGGTTGCAAAGGAAATAGTAATAGAAGGTAAAGGGGCGAGTAATAGGTGCCCCCTAATAACTCTATAGGAGTAGAGTACAGTGTGTAATACTAGCGCGTCCGTAGGTTTATTATAACAGCAGTAGTTCCCAAGAAGGTCAAAAAGTAAGGTAGTAGAGCACTACTGCATCGGGAAAATATTCGCAGGATGAGATTTAAGTAGACTTTGGTTTTCGCGTTTCGCGTAATTGACATGCAATTTAACCAACTCAACACGCAATTGACCAACTTAACACGCAATTGACCAACTTAACATATTCAAAAGTTAAATAACACGCAGTTGACCTACTTAACAACTTTAAAAGCTAACTGCATATTTCTTGACACGCAGTTAACCTACTTGGCAACTTTAAAAGCTAACTGCATATTTCTTGACATGCAGTTGGCCTACTTAACATATTTAAAAGTTAAATAACATGCAGTTAACCTACTTGACATATTTAAAAGTTAAATAATATGTAGTTAACCTACTTAACAACTTTAAAAGCTAACTGCATATTCCTTAACACGCAGTTAACCTACTTAGCAACTTTAAAAAGTAACTATATATTTCTTGACATGCAATTAAGGTAAAGTTGTATACTATATATTTAACTATTATATAGTCTTATTACTTGGAGGCTCTGCACAAGGCTCTGCACGAGGCTCTGCATAAGGCTCTACACAAAGCTCTACACGAAGCTCTACACGAAGCTCTACACGAAGCTCTACACGAAGCTCTACACGAAGCTCTACACGAAGCTCTACACGAAGCTCTACACGAAGCTCTACACGAAGCTC
>Ga0307507_10001614_pt1 | contig 49898 bp, 11 predicted proteins | sample 7_EM_MG_FD_207223 | JGI IMG/M metagenome (GOLD analysis project Ga0307507, IMG submission 207223) | Populus trichocarpa ectomycorrhiza microbial communities from riparian zone in the Pacific Northwest, United States - 7_EM | ecosystem: Host-associated > Plants > Roots > Unclassified | place... | reverse complement strand
ACGATTCGATCGATTGATCGAATCAAGGTAGCACAGACAGGTAGGCACAAATAGGGAGATGCTGACGGGTAGGCAGATACAGACAGGTAAGCAGATGCAGACAGGCAAGCAGATGCAGACAGGTAAGTAGATGCAGATAGGCAAGCAGATGCAGACAGGTAGGCAGATGCTGACGGGTAGGCGGATATAGACAGGTAGGCAGATGTAAACAGGTAGGCAATGCAGACAGGTAGGCAATGTAGACAGGTAGGCAATGCAAACAGGTAGGCAATGCAGATAGGTAAGCAGATACAGACAGGCAAGTAGATGCAGATAGGTAGGCAGATGCTGACGGGTAGGTAGATATAGACAGGTAGGCAGATGCAAACAGGTAGGCGATGTAGACAGGTAGGCAATGCAGATAGGTAAGCAGATATAGACAGGCAAGCAGATGCAGACAGGTAGGTAGATGCTAACGGGTAGGTAGATATAGACAGGTAGGCAGATGCAAATAGGTGGGCGATGCAGACAGGTAGGCGATATAGGCAGGTAGGCAAGTCAATAGGTAGATAGGTAGAAGAGAACCATCGCTATATTATATTAAATTATCTAAAATAATAATATTTATTTTGCTAGCCTTATAAATAGCTTTAAAGTAGCTTTTATTTATTTAAAATATATTATTAGTATAAAAGAGGTAAATATAATTATGGTTGCCAAATGCGCAGATTACTGGTAGGTTGCGTGTAGGTTGCGCGTAGGCTGCGTATTAAAAAAACACGATATAGGCTAGTTGGTTGAGTTGCCAAATGACCTTAACTGCGCGCTAATTGCGTCAACCACCAACCATTGAGGCCATTAAAAGGGTACCATATTTTGCTGATAAGCCATCTAGATTACTGCTCCCCTATAGCGTATAACTGCTATGCCTTAGAATAATATCCAATCGTGTTCTGTTCCCCACGTAGTATTAGTAAAGATATTGTAACTAGTAGGTAATATAAGCTTACATAGAGGAAGGTAGACTGCTTAACTTAAGTAGGTAATTCCTGCTTTAAGAGTGCCGTTTAGATATCTTAGTAGCTGCTTACTTAAGCAGTAATGCGATTCTCCTGGTACTGCTATAAACCTAGCTAACTAACTAATAGCGTAGCTGGTATTAGGACGTGTGTAGTTTAAGAGGTAGATTATAGAGCTAATAATCTGCCGGTATACTGTCGTATTGTTATACTTAAGGGGACTTTTAATATCCGCTTTTAGAACAGTGCCAGCTAGTATTAGTAGTTTAGCTAGATTGCAGCTGTCTATTTTTAGCCGTTTAAGTAGCTTCTTGGTATACATCATCTAATATAGCTTAAGGGTTTGGTTTGTATGGTCTTAATTAATTTAAAAGCCTATAAATACTTCTATAGGACTTAGGTCTTTGTATTTCTATTCTCTTAAGATTCTTATCTTTGTAATATCAAGGTATTGGCGCTTTCCTGCAATTAGCATATTGTTAACAAATAGCAAGATATATACTTTATTTCCTATAAAGAGATTGGGGTTAGTATTAGCTGCTTTTAAACCTATACTCTTAAAGAACTTCTTAACCATCTAAAACCATTCTCTTGGTGCCTGCTTTAGGCCGTAAAGTAACTTATTTAGCTTTAAGTAGACGTCTTTTACGCCCTTAAGCTTAGGTTTAAAGTCTCTTAATAGGTTAGAAATCTGCATATAAATCTGTTCTTGCAATAGCGGGTTTAAGAATGCAGTTTTGATGTTAATATAGTTAAGCTTAAGGTCCTTAGCTGCTACCTTTACTATTAGGAACCTAAAGGTGTCGTATTATATAACAGATACAAATGTCTTAAAATAATTGATGTTAGGGGTCTGCTTATCTCCTTAAATATACAGTCTTGCCTTCTTGCGAATTACTTCTCCCTTAGTATTATACTTGTGCTTTAGAACTAGCTTGCTTAGAAGTAATGACCTTCCTTCTAGTACTCTCCCCCTTATAATAGTATAGGTATGCATTCTCTTCAGTACAGGCGTCCCACCCTTAGCATTACCTTATAGATTTAAGCGTCCCACTTAATCTAGACCTAGGCTTCCCACTTAATTTAAGTAGCCTACTTAGTCTTAACCTAGGCTTCCCACTTAATTTAAGTGGCCCACTTAGTTACTATCTAGCCTACTTATAGTTCCTGCTACTAAAGTCTCTGTTAGTACCTAGTCTTGACCTAGGCTTCCTACTTGATCTAAGCATCCCGCTTAATCTAAGCGGCCTACTTAATCACCATCTTGCCTACTTACAGTTCTCGCAACTAGAGTCTTTGTTGGCGCGTTTAAGGTAGTAGGGGGAGGTATAGGTTGGCTTACAGCTTAATTTAAGTGTCCCACTTAATCTTAATCTAAGTGTCCTACTTAATCTTAACCTAGGCTTTCCACTTAATCTAAGCGGCCTACTTGGTTACTATATCTCATAGCTTGCCTTATAGCATGCACCTAATATGCTCTATAAAAGACCTATACTTGTTATAAGCATAGCACATTTAGGGTTAGGGTAGATTAAATCGCTGTTAAATTCTTCCTTAGCTATTACTACATTCCCTACTTCCTTTGCCTTAGGAGCACCTTAATCTGTCTTCCTAGCGTTATTAAATTGGAATTACTTAAGTAGGGGATAGTCTTTTTAGTAGTGACCTTTCTAATAGTATACTCTGCACTTGTCTCTTTCTGGTTATCTTAGCTCTTTACTTACTTGAGATAATAAGCTATGGTGATAACGTGATAAGGAATAATTAAATCTACCAGCATAGCCTCTGCCCCTTATTTGACCTTAACCTTGGTTTCCCCTTCTCCCCCTAGGTTTGTCTTTCCTCTTATATATAAGTGCTGCATTTTGTACTTATGTAGGGAGAGCAGTCTCTTGCTCCTAAAGAAGGGTAATATAGCTTTTAAGGTCTTGTTTGTCTTGTAGACACTAGGTCTTCGCATTCTGCCATATAATATTACTTAGGAGGGCTAAGAGAAGCTGCTCTTTAATATTATTATTGGTAAGTGCTTAAGGGGTTAAGGCTAGATTAATCTTAAATTAATTAAGTATTTAGAGGAACTTAACAATTTGCATCTTTGTAGGGTTAAATGTAGTGCTATAGAACTCTCTATAGAGTCTAGAGATATAGACCTCATTATTAGCCTTATTAAACTTCTTTATTCCTTCCCACATTCCTTAAATATTATACGCCTTTATTATTGCACGCATCTCTTCCTAACGGTTGTCTCCTATCAAATTATAGATAATCTTATTTACTTCCCCTTGTCTTCTTTTTCCATTAGCTAAATTAACTTAATTTAGGTCCTCTACACTAGTAATAAAATCCTAGCCCTTTAATATAATCAGGGCTGCCTTATAGGTGCACTCCTAGTCTGCAAAGTTATCTCTATTAAAAATAACGATTTTACCGGCCTTATAATTGTATATAGGTGTTATTAAGGTTAAGGTAGAGAAGGCTATTTTTAGGGTTGATTTTTGAGTCAGGAGAGGTGTCGCTACCCGGGCTTATAACCTATTGGAATTACAAGGTCATAAGGTTATAGCGGAGCAGTCTTAAGGGTCTAATTGATAATAGAGATAACGCAGACGATGAATATTGATTAATTCGTGATGTAGTAGATACGGTTAATATCTATCTAGATTGACATGCAGAGCTCGCTCTCGCGACGTGTCCAGAGCTTAGTTAGCATCTCTCACTTAATTCTAACACCGCCCCAAAAACCAGTACCCTATAATACCCCCAATAGTCCTACTAATATAGCTCTAATTTATATAAATAGGGGCTTGTTTTATAGCTTTAGTAAAGAGCTATAAAATAAGGCCATATTTATAAAATATAGAGGTATATTGGTAAAGTTATAAGGGGTATATTGTTTTAATAGGGTAGGTAATACGCAAAATTCGGCTCTACCCCCTTTAGCCCTACTAATATGGCTCCAAATTATGTAAATAAGGGCTTATTTTATAGCTCTAGTAAAGAGCTGTAAAATAAGGCCCTATTTATAAGATATAAAGGTATATTGGTAAAGTTATAGGGGGTGTATCGTTTTGATAGAGTGGGTAATGCGCGACGTTGCGGCTCTAAGCGAGTTACCGATATTATTAAAACGGCTATATTATTGAAATGGCTGTAAATGCAAGCGGTATATTATCGTTAACGAGTTCTCTACCGTTAAAACCAAGACAAATCCCTCTGGCGTTTACTTTCTAAGTTGCTATAATAAGCTCCCGAAGTTTTCTACTTATTGTGGAGCTATTTAAAGTAATAGTGAACTTTTTATACTCTAAAAAGATAAGGAGGTATTCCACCATTATATTTTTATTGTCTATATCAGCCACTTTAGCAGAAGACTTATTAATAACAATAGGTTAAGTAGCAGACAATCTATCTCCTTAGGTGCGTTTCCCTAGCCGATAGGTATTATATTTAGCTAGCAAATAAGTTTACTTAAGAGTATACTGCGTTATCTGCTATGTAAATATAGATAGGTTAAGAAATGGAGTAGAAATAGTAGAAGAGTTAAACTGCATTAATAAGTAATAAGTAGCTAGCTTAAATATAATATACCTAGCGGCGGGCGGAGTGTCCATTCTATATACTAGTACTTAAACCATTTAGCAAGGCCGTCCATGCTAGTAGGACACATAGATCTATAAATAGAGGAAACGCTAAGAACCGTTTTTATTAGTCGCTACTTAAAAGCTTTACTAGAGGGATAGGTATTATATTATTACAGAAACTAATTAGTAGAAAGATCTATCGCTTAAGCTAAGTAAGTCCTAGGTATAGAGACCGCAGCTTCTTAAATTGGTTTTAGAGCTTTAGCGCGAACTAGTAAAACTAATAAAACTAGATCTAGAGGTAGTATAGAGCCTTAGTGGTAAGTGGGTAAACGCCACCTAAAAATTCAAGCCTATTAAATCCGCCATATACCTACTAAGGTATATATTAAGGATTATTCTATATTACGGCACTATTATAGACCGTAGTTAGGGGCTTAGCTAGAGACTTAGCGCTATATATATAAACATATCCTATTACGGAATAAATATAAACGGCAATAATATATATAACGGAGTAGATATTATTAAGTTATATTATTACTTAGTTGCTGGGTTAATAGGTACTATGCTGTGCATAGAACATATAATGGTACTAGGTACGTTATCTGCTATATTTTGCCAGTGTTCTGCTAGGGTCGCATTATATAGGGTAGGTAAAATGCGGTGGAGAAGAAGAAGAAGAAGAAGCGGTAGGCACGGGTAGTTATATATAAGGTGTTACGGAGTGGTCCTGTAATATAACCTTTCCTTAACCTTCTACTTAAAATTCTAGTTACCTAGCTACTAATAGACCTTATTCTGTTAACTAAGCCTTTTATATTTTAGTATAACAACACCTATAACGGTACTGAGGCACGTTACCTGCTAAATTCTGCCATATTCTGCCACACTTATAATGTTCTGCCCTTCTACTCTACCGTTAGCTCGCTTACTACTAGCGCCTTAGCTGCTAGCCTATATATTTATTTATATTAGTCCTAGCAACCCCTTTTCTTTCCTCAGCTTAGTATCTATTAGTAGCCAGTAAACTATAATTTTAAAACAAGGACTAGAAGAATATATATGGTACGGGCAAACTCCGGAGATTACGCTAAGGCGCTAGGCAAGCTGCAGGTAACGATATACTAGTACTATTACACTAATAGTACTAAAGAACTAGTAAAATTGCTAAGTATATAGAGTAATACTTAAATATAGATAGCTAAAATAATATAACCCTTTAATTAGCTGGCTTAAAGAAATATTAAAGTTCTGTATAACCTACTACTAAAGCTATTACTTAAAATACTACTTGCCCTATAAATATATATATAACTATTTAAATTTAATATAATATAAATTGCCCTTACTATAAACCTTAAACTAATATAATAAAGCTATAACTACTAATTATAGTAAAGAATATAAAGACATTATATTAAAACCTCTTAAAATTTATATAATATAAAGCACCTTTTATTTTATTAGTAAGAAAATAAGACGATAAAATCTTTACTATAATAATAAAAGATATTAAGAAAGTGCTAGAACTAAAGCAATATATTAACCCTTAACCTTTTATACCTAAAGAGTATTATAATCTAATTAATAAGTTTAAAAAATAATTTATAAACTAACTACCTCTATATTAAGATAAATATAATTTTAAGATAGAACTTAAACCTAGTATAATACTAAAGTTTAGTCTACTATATAGAATATAATAAGAAGAGCTACTTATAATATAATAATACTTTAAGGAATATCTAGAAAAAGGATTTATTTACCCTAGTTAATTACTATTTACCTTACCTATACTATTTATTAAAAAGCTAAAAGGAGGTTAAAAATTCTATATTAATTACTAAGCTCTAAATATAATTATAATTTAAAACTAGTATCTAATTCCCCTAATCTAAGAGATGCTTAGCCGCTTTATCGGGAAAATATTCGCAGGCTGGGTTTCAAGTCGACTTTATTAAGCGCGTTTCGCGTAATTGACATGCAGTTGACCAACTTGACACATTTAAAAGCTAAATGACACGTAGTTGACTAACTTGACATATTTAAAAGTTAAATAATACACAGTTGACCAATTTAACATATTTAAAAGTTAAATAATACGCAGTTGACTAACTTATACATTCCTTAATATGCAATTAAGGTAATATAACATATTATTTTTAAGTTATATACTAATTGCAAGAGGCTCTGCACGAAGCTCTACACGAAGCTCTACACGAACGCTGGAGACTAGTTTAACTTATATACCTGGGCTCAACAGGAGCTTAGCAAGGTTACCAGCGTCCTACCAAATACTGCTAACCTAAAGGAGCTAGATGAGCTGGCTAAGAAAATAGCCAACTTATGGAGCATTATTGATTCAACGAAGCCCTCCTGTTGTCTCTTAAGCGAAGAATACGAGTTACGTAGTGAGCGTATATGCTGAACGAATCTCGACGCCCTGGTTAAGAAGTTACTACCTAATATTAGTGGCACTACTTAACAGAAGTTTAACTGGTGGATCGCCGTGGTTAAGAACCGATTTGAGGTTAACAACGCCGACTATAACTGCGAGCGACGTACGCGCTAGGCTATTAAAGGTCTTATAAAAGCGAAGACAATCACCTAACTGGTGTATTACCGGCTAGGCGCCAAGGATAAAGGTCCTCTACTATGGGACGAATTTAAGACTATAGTCTAAGACCAGATTAAGGACCCTATAGTAAGACGCTTTAACAATGCTACTGCGTACTATATGACCAGAAGTTTGACACCTTCTTAGCCCGTATGCGTAGCTTGGAGGACCTCTTGTTATATACCCCCTTCGTTAATTCTGATTAGCAGGTAGACTTTTGGTTTTTGCGTCTCCCAACCTACCTATAAGTAGAGCTCTTCTGCTAGAACTTCGCTGTATGGGTGAGAACTGCTGAGGACCTCTTTGCTGAAGTCCGCTGTGTAGAGTAATTGCTTGACACCACGAAGCTTGCGGAAGATCGCGTAGTTAGCAGCAGATCCTTGCGCTCGAAGCGCGGTTGTAGCATAAGCTCTGTAGGGTTAGATTTAGAAGACAGAACCTAAGGAAGGCGAGGCTTTCCCAAGCAAACTCCTGGGGAGACTACTTAACAGCTAGATGGCTCTGAGGACCCCCCGGACGCCGGTGCTATGTATGTGTATCGCAAGAAGAACGTAGACAGTAACCGCAAAGAATACCGGTGGCAAGCCGCTACAGATAAAGCCTAACTGTTAGGCAGTGATCTTCTTGGACTGGAGTGGAGTGGATCTGAGCTCAAATCCACTCCATCCAGCTAGTAAATTGTTTGACTCTAAGAGCTCCTTAGAGCTCCAGTACATTTATATACTAAAAATAGAAAGGCTCGGCATTGGCATAGTATTGTAAAAGGAAGAGTAGATGTAGGATAGCTGACTAAAAGCTACCTATATTACTCCTTACCAATAACCTTAGTCTCGTAGTCAATCTCAATAGCCACATATTGCTTATCTAGCTCCCCTTCCTCCTTACCAATTATATCGTCTTCTACCTAAGCAGAGGCCTCTGCAGCAACCGCAGCAGCAAGCCAGGCCTTTGCCACTTCCTTAAGGGATACCCTTTCGCAAGGCTCTCCTACCAAGTCATCTACTTGCTCATTATCAAATATACCCTTTGGCGGTGACCCATACGTATACCGAAGAACCTCATTTGCCTCAATAATATCCATTTGTAATCAGGAGCGCCGGTCATCAAGAAGAATCTTACAGCTGAAAGAGTCGTTCGCATTCGTCGCTTATAGGAGGCACGGCCAATATATCAAGCGCAAATCGGGCGAGATCCGGCTGGCTCTCATAGCAATCCTACCAGTATTGTGCGCAAGGATCACGTCGTCAGACGCAGGGGGTAATTGAGTTGACAAATATCGATCCATGGTAGCAGTAAGAAAGAAGATGAGGATAAATCAATCAAAGCAACGATAACGACGATAACGACAGGGCCAGGAGGAACGACACTTGTATACAGTCCTTTGCGAAATATCATGGACTCGGGCCGGAGTAAGCCCGCGCACCACCCACCACCAAACTTTGTATGGAAATCGATGGAATTAATTATTCTTACCTACCCACGCCTTTAAACCTCGCTGTCGCTACCTAAAATCGTGCTCTAGTCTAACCGGATTAGACAATTTGTATAGAGTAGTTGTTGTTTACCTATGGATTCGGCCGTACGCGTATCAGCTTGTGCCAATAAGCGCCAGAGACGTAAACGTACATTATCTAACACCTTACCGCCGCCGCGGGCCTCCAAGAGAGCTCTAAAAAAGACGCAGCGTTGCCCAGCACGGCGTCATACGCCGCCGCTAGCGCTGCAGCCACCATCACCGTTATTTATACACTCGTCGCCGCCGTTATTAGCACAGCCGGATACTATAGAGGAGGAGAATAACGACGAGGAGGAGAATAACGATGAGGAGGACGAGGAGGATGAGGACGAGGACGAGGGGGAGGAGGACGAGGAGGAGGAGAAGGACGAGAAGAAGGAGGAGGAGAAGGAGGAGGAGGATCAAACATTGCTGCCACTAGTTCCTGTCAGCTTTATAAGTCGTTGGAAGGCAGTATCTAGAAAGGAGGCCTTACCTAGTGCGATGTCTTTAAAGTACAACACTAAGAACCTCCTTTATAGCTTAATTAAGCGCTGGCGCGATAGTATAATTATAAGGTACTTACTACGGATCTTTAATATTAATCGCCTTAAAGCGGCTACCTTATACAAGAGGTAATTAAAGGCTAATAACTTCCTTTATAAGGTTAACGATTGCACCGACCTCTATTAAGTACTTAAGCTATTAAGGGACCTCCGTGAGCAGCATCCGATAAAGTTATTATACTTAGATCTTACCTTATACTTAACTAAGGAACGGCCTCTAGAAACACTAGTACTATTACTAGCACCTCTCTCTAGTTAAATAGTAAGATCTGGTAGACAAACTACCACCTAGATCTAAGAGGCTAATCTCCTAAATATTATCGCCGCTAAGGAAGCTGCTAGAAATAGGGTCCCCGCTCTAGTAAGTAGATAGCCTTGCGTTAATTTATACTATTTAAACAAAGGAGGTACCTGCTAGTAGAATAGGCGTTAAGGTAAAGCTAATTATGTTAAGCATTACTATCCCATCAACGCTTATATTCTTTAATAGTGGAGTAGAGAGATCTAAAGCAACGTTTTAACGGTTAAGGAGCCGTTATAGAATATTATTTGCTAGCTATTAGCTTAGAAGATAAGGTAGCAGCTCCTAAAGAATAAGGAACTAGAGGCTAAGAATAACTTACTAGTAGACTAAGTCAAGGACCTAGTTCAGCTAATTACTATTAGAGAGTTGCAAGCAATATAGCGTCTAGATTATCAGCAGTAGCTAGGTCAACCTCTACCTTAACCTCTACCTCCTTTTAGTATTAAGCCACCTCCTAATTCAAGCCCAGTGCGTTTAGAAATAGACCACTATAAGATTCTCTCACAGTTCTTTAACTGGCTAATGGCTTAGTTAAGCCACTCTAGTAAGCACTAGAAGAGTATCCTACAGCTAATTAAGCATACTTTAATAGCGGATAATTGGGATATTAATAGGATAAGATCTCTAAAGGATATGACAATAGAACTTTAAAAGGAGTATAGGTTTCTAGTTAGTACGCTGCCGCGGATTAGAGAGAAGGTAGCAGAGTTTAAACATTAGAGGACAGCCTATTACAAGTAGAGGAATATATTATAGAAAGCTTTAATCTACTATATAGCCAGCCTTCTTAAAATGTGCCTTTGCGTATACTCTATAAGCTTAACTAATTGCAAACTCTAGAAATCTATCAAAGCTCTTAAACTTAGACGCTAGCGTATAGTTCCTCTTTATCCAAGTTTTTAAATCCTTAAACGTTGCCTCAATTGGATTAAAATCTGGTAAGTATGGTGGTAGGAATTTAAGTATAACACCCACCCGCTTATAGAGCTCTTAAAGTTGTGCTGATTTATAGATAGATATATTATCTAATATAATAATCAAACGCGGCCCTAAGTATGGCGTATAATTTAGTAGCACCTAGTACTCTATAAAATCTTTAAAAAGCTTGCTAGTAAAAGCTCCTTAGAAAATAAGATAGCTTATATAGCCCTTAAGCGTTAACGCCAGTAGTATGCTCCATTGTTTAGATCTTTTATATGGTATTAACACCTTACAGTCTATCCCTCTTAACGACCAGCCCCGTTTTTAATCACCAGTCCTTTTATTTAAAGCCGATTCGTTAAGGAAGATAAGCTAGTTAGTAAGCTATTATTTCTACCTACCCTGCTAGGTAGTACGGAGGGGTATACTCTACTAGGTAGCACGCTTAGAGACTATCTTTCTAGACCACTAAGCGGCCTTAAGAACACGGCGAATAGTATATATAGAGGTTTGGATATCAAATTCGTTAAAGAGGAAGTCTTATATCTTATTAAGGTAGGCAGTAGGCCTATTGCTAAGGTACTCAAGCAGTCTCTATGTAGTAGGAACGTCAGCAAACCTTAACACTATGCCAAGACTACTTACCAGCTTTTAATACTCTAGTAGAGCGCTCGGTCTACCTAATTTAACACTAGGTGGAGCATACGGCTGACCCCAGAGGTCCCAATTCAATTAGAGCTTATAAACAGTCATCTTTGAGAGCTTTAAGGCTGCTGCTATTTTAGGTACATCCTCATTAAGGTCAAGACGAAGTTTTATTTGGTTTATAACCTCAATTAGGAGGCGCCGGCCCATTGTAGTAGTGTGAGTGGGTAGAAATAATCAATTCCATTAATTTCCATACAAAATTTGGTGGTGGGTGGTGCGCGGGCTTACTCCGGCCCGAGTCCACGATATTTCGCAAAGGACTGTAAGCGAGCTAATAGCGATTTTCCATGCCGGGCATAGAAAATCCTAATTGGTTAAATATGGCAGGTGACGCGCACTAGCACCGTCATATTACCCCCCCCTCTTAAAAAAGCCTGCCTTTAGGCGTTGTCTAAGTTCCTTATCATTATCCAAATTATTATAATTCTCTAACCCTTCTTTCTAGCATTTAATCCAGTTATCTAATTTGCTTAGTGGTCCAGGGAGGTCTAGGTAGGCTAGGTAGAAGTCCTATAGTTTATAGGGGGAGTACTTAAAATCAGATACAGGATACTATTCTGGGTCCTTATCGTAGCTAACCCAGCTTATATAGTACTTTAAGACACTATAGACCTTCTTAACTGCTAGGATCTCTTTAACTTCCTATTCCTCATCCTCTACAATCCAAATTAGCGGCGGGGGGTCGTTATACTGTCTAGGCAATAGGTTATTCACAGCCTTTTATAATCGGCTTGGGGAGAAAACAGGGTGGATCTTTATTAAATCTAGTAGTTTAACCTTAAAGGAGTGTCCTACCTTCTCCAAAATCTTATATAAACCAGCCCTTTAGTGGTCTAACTTGCGGCTTAGTCTCTAGGTTTTCCAGTTCTTTATTAACACCTATACCCTATCTCCTACTTAGAAATCTACTTCGCGATAATACTAATTTACGTTAGCCTCTTTCTTCTCTTACGCCTTTTTCATAATTATTTAAGCAGTCTCCTAGGCCCTGTGCATTCTCTTAGCAAATGCCTAGGCCTCTTTATAGCTAAGGCGTTCGCGAGCCGTTACAGGTTTAGTAGGTCTATTCCAATTAAAGGACATTCATGGTACGTACCCGTTAAGCAGTTTAAATGGCAACATCCCTATACTATTATGGGGGAGTGTAAGCTACGCGTAGTCCATTATAGGTAGTAATTCCAACCAGTTGTCCTAATAGTAGTTTACAAAGGGACGTAGTCGCTAGTTAAGGTACTGGTTTATAATCTCGGTTTAGCCATTAGTCTAAGGGTGGAATATAGTAGAGAGCTTAATCTTAATCCCAAGGATACAGTAGAATTTATTCCAGAAATCTAATATAAACTAGGGACCATGGTTAGAGATAATTAATTTAGGAGCGCTATAGAATCGGTAGATATTATTAATGTAGAGGCAAGCTATATCCTTTACAGTTATGGTCTTAAAGCAAGGGAGGGAGATAGATTATTTATATAGTCGGTTAATTACTATAAAGGCCGCGTTATGGCCGTAGGCGTCCTTTAGAAACAACTTAAAGTCTATTATAATATATTGCTAAGGGCGTTCTGGAACTAGCAATAGTTATAACTACCTAGGAGTTTAATCCCTAGGGGGATCCGCGCGTTTATAGGCGTAGCGGTTTCTAATAAATCGTTCTATATTAGATAGAAGTCCTCGCCAATAGTAACAGGGCGCTAGTAGTTAGTGGGTCTTATCTTAACTAGGGTGCGCCGTTAAGACTTAATAGTAGGCTTCCCGGATTAGCTCTGTCTATAAGTTATTAACATCTAGAACTATAAGCCGTTCTTAGTATAAGAGCAGTCCCTCTTCCATTTCTAAATTAGGGTTACCTTTTAAGGCTTAGTCGCGGAGGGCCTTTAGGGATTTAGCCGTGCGGTTTGCTGTTAAGATGTAGTTAACTAATCCTATTGGTTTATCTAAGAACTCTCCTTTTATAGGTGCTAGCTTATTCTATTTAGAGTTCAGTTCCCTAAGGATACGTAGGTTAAGCTGTTTAGGACAGAGGAGGGCACGTATACGATATTAAGCCTTTAGCTCGTCCTAGGGGCCTACATCCTATTCTCTCCAGGTTAGAGTATTAGCCTTAAAGTTTTATATACCCAGGCGGTATATAATTATAAAGAAGAATTAAGAGAGTATTTTAGCCTATTAAGCCTATTAACTGGTAAGCTGCTTTATTATTATAAAATACTCTAAGGCTTTATAATTAGTATAAACCTTAATCTAAGAGTTTATGCCTTTAAGCTCTACACGCCATTAGGACAGCAATTAAATAATAGCTAGTATTTCTTTATTATATACCTCATAGCTACACTTAGCCGGGTCCATTATCTTTAAAAAGAAAGCGATAGGGTACTATTTACCGTCCAGATATAGTTATAATAGGACTCCCGCTATAACTCTATCGGAAGCATCCGTTTCTAGTATTAATTTAAGGTCCGGGTTATAATAACAAAGGATTAGAGAAGAGATAAGCCAATCTTTTAACTCTCTAAAGGCCTCTATACAGTCATTACTAAATATAAAAGGCGTGCCTTTCCGGGTAAGTTATATAAGAGGCTTCGCCATAACTCTATAGTTACGGATAAACCGGCAATAGAAATTACAAAAGCTAAGAAAGGACTAGATCCCCTTTATAGTATAAGGGGGCTCCTAGCTACGGATTGCTTTAACCTTCTTAGGGTCCACTTTAATCCCATCCGTACTTACAATAAACCCAAGGTACTTCATGCATTTTACCCTAAATTTACATTTCTTAATATTAACTTATAAGCCCACATTCTATAATCTCTCTAGAACCTTCTTAACATAAACTTAGTACTTAAGTTTATTGTCTAAGTATATAAGAATGTCGTCTAGGTATACCGTGCAGAATTTATTAAGGTAATCAAAAAGAACATTATTTATATACCTTTAGTACGTAGCCGGCCCGTTTATTAGTCTAAAAGGAAGAACTTTACATTTATAGGACCCATAACGGGTATAGAATATTATTAAATCTTCAAATACAGGGTTTATTCTAATTTAGTGGAAAGCTTAACGGATATTAAGTTTAGTAAAGATCTTTACCTGGCTTAGACGTATAAGGGTTTTGTTAATTAAAGGAATAGAATACTAATCCTTTTAAGTAATAGCGTTTAACTTCTAATAGTTAATACAAAAACAAAGGCCTCTATAAGGCTTTTTTATAAATAGGATAGGGGAAGCAAAAGGGGCTTAACTTAGCTTAATAAACCCTTTGTCAAGGTTATTAATTAAGTACTACTTTATTGCCTTTAGCTTATCTATTAATTATTAGTAGAGAGGGCTATAGCCTAGCAAGTTATTATCTTCTAATTAAATCTTGTAATTATACATCCAGTAAGGGAGTAACTTGTCTAAAGCCGCCTTTAAGAATACGTCCTTATAACTTACATAGAAAGTAGAAAGGAGGCGTTTAACTAGTTCCTTATTAGCCTCCTCAGCTAACTTTTCCTCCCTATCCTTAATAATTCAGTTAATCTTATATAGGCTTATTATAAAGACCTCATTGTCCTTCCAGTATATATTAAAGTGGAACGCTATAGCGCTAATCACGGCAATATCTGCTGCGGGGGGGTTACCTAATAATAGGGGCGTACGTAACTTTAGGGACTTCTAGGGTATTAGCGTTATCATTACTCCTTTTAGCTCCTATCGCATCTTCTAAAGGCTATCCCTTATATCCTATCAGTATGTTCTTTTCTATGCCAGTCAGATCTGCGCGATTTAAATATCATCTACGTTACTATCTGTCCAGCTTCTATACGTAGAGTCCTTTTTAAACGTAGCACTTTAGAAGAGTATCTTTATTAGTACGGAGTTCTTTCTAGCTTTATAGCGGGCGTCTTCTTAGGCAAAGGCTAGGTTACAGGCCTAGACATCCTACTAGTAGGTAGAGTTAGCCTTTACAGCTAGTATTTTATAATTAGTTCGGATTTCTCTAACAAAGGAGGGTATCTTCAGTCTGTCCTCCAGCCAGATAAACTATCTTTACCGCATATTTAGCCAAATATTAAAGTAGGACATCCATTTTCAGCCCAGGATTATATTATAGGACCCTAGGTCTAGGATACAAAACGGGATACCGTATTAGCGTCGTCTATTAAGAGAAATATGCAACTTTAAGACGTGGGTAACCGGTTAACCGGCTTAGCCGTTATAGCCTTTTACCTAGATAGGCTTCTCTAGTAGGGTGGCTTTTATATTTAAAAACTTAGCAACGTTAATCGCATAGGCAGTATTTATAAAGGCAAAGCCATTTACTCCAGTGTTAATAAGGGCGGTTATATTAACTCTATATCCATTTTAAGATACTATACATAGAACTATAAAGTGTTTTCCACCTATTAACTAACTTAAATTAATCTCTTTAAGATTGATAGGGTACCCTAAAGGGGAGTCTTTCCCTAGGGTTTTTCTTTTCCTAACTTATCGGATATTTCTCCTTCCTCTATCTCCTTAATATCGCCTATACCCTTTAGCTCTAGGCAAGATAAGGTAAAGTGACCCTCCTTATCGCAGTTATAGCACGTGGCCGAGGCAGGGTCAATCAGGGTATTGCGACGAGTACTAGTTAAGGGCGTGGTACGTGGCTGGTCAGGCAAAGCTCGCCGGTGCGTAGTTGTGACCGCTTTTAGTACAAGGGCAGTCACAGCTTATCTTCCTACTCCAGCTCCTATAGGTATGGCTGACAAGTTCTAATCGCTATAGAGTCGCTTCTGCTAATCAGGGCAGGCGTCAATCCGCTTTAATTCTAAGTCCAATAATAGGCAATAAGCTGCGAGTCTTTCGTATGTCGGTAAATTATTTAAGGTTACAGTAATCTTTTCTTATAGCCAGATTGTCAGCTTATCATATAGGTCTAAACGGTAGTTCTTAAGGGGAACCTGGCCTTCTCCCACAAGGTATAGAAATTAAGTCTGGAACTCAGCAAAGGGTTAGTTCGGTTTTATTATTAGGCAATTATAGTCATACCAAGCATCCCGTACTTTATTTAGGTTAACATAGATAGCCGCTAGATGCCGTATTATCTTATTAACAGATGTAAATTAGATAGAGGACTTGTCCTTAAACTTGGCCTAAAGGTGCCGTTGAGCGTCCCCCGTGGTTTAACCAAAGAGGTAGAGCATTTTAGCTTTTTTAGAAAGGAAATGGTTATAGTTAACGCGGAGCTTTCCTTATACTTAAATCCTCTAATTTTTAAAGGTAGGGTCTATCCCGTTAAATAGTGGTTAGGGGTTAGGGAGCTTGACGGACTTTAATTGCTTTATTATCGTATCTATACTCCCTAGTATGTCATATTTGGTGGAGTTAATAGGACAACTAGGACTTCTAAAAGGGGGAGCTAAGCTGCTTTATAGGGCCGCGAGGCTATCCAGGATCTCTTATAGGGTCTCCTGTGTACTTTAAGCTTAGAGACAGTCAGCTTCCTAATTAGCCGTTAGGACACGAATCTGTTTATATACATCTATAATATCATTATTATCTTTAATTTTGGATCCTAATCAAATCTTATATTCTTCTTAGGTCAGGGCAGCTCTTTTAGATAAGCTTGCTTTAGGTGCCATTATTAGCTTCCTAAGGTTTATTAGAATTGTATAGTTTTAATTCCGGGGGTATAGGTCTAATCCTATCTAGCTTATAGGGTGGGATATTATTAAGGCCTTCCTAGGCAGTATAGAGTTATTTTAGTGTCTGAGTATAGCGCGTTAACGCGTTATTACAGACGAAGTTTCTTTTAGGGTGGGATATTATTAAGGCCTTCCCAGGTAGTATAGGGAGAGCTTAGTATAATATAACGGCTTGTATAAATGCCTCTAAACCAAAGCTTGTGGATTGCTATCTAGTAAAGATACTAAGCTAAGGAAAAGAAGGAGAAGAAGAATTATTTAGGGGCAGTAGGTAGATATATCGCGAGGGCCGCCAAGGCGCCAGTGGTAAGCGAGCCAATAGCGATTTTCTATGCCGGGCATGGAAAATCCTAATTGGTTAAATATGGCAGGTGACGCGCACTAGCACCATCACAGGTTCCTAAGTTAAGAATAGTTAATAGCTTTAGTAGATAGAGTTAACTGGTGTAAAACGATTCTAGGAATATTGCATTAGCTTCTCTCTTAATCTTAACTATCTTCTTACTTTTATTCTATTATTATTAAGCTTTATCTTCTAATTACTTAAGCTTAAGTCGTTCTACTTAGGCAGCTAGATTCTTATTATACTTTACCTTTTTACGTATCTTTTTTTATATATATACCCTTAGTATTAAATCCTTTAGACCTCTTGCACTTAAATAGATACAAATAATTAGAAAGGGTATGTCCCCTTATATTACATACTAGGCATTTTAGGTTTTTTAACTTCTTAAAAAACGTCTCTTTAGTTAAATTTATTCCTACCCTTTTTTAACTACAAGATAAGCTATTTCCTCTTCCCTTTTAGGCTTTAGTAGTAATAAAGATATCCTCTTTAGACTTTCCTATAAAGTTTATATTAAATACACCCCCTCTAGTAATTAAGGATAGTATAACTTTTAAGAGGGTTATAAATGCTTCTTATAGCTCTATTACTACTTTATGGTATTCTAATAAATAAACCTTTTTGGTATTATTTACCTATTTAGTATATATAATAAAATAGGGTTTGCTTATAGGTTATATTATATTCGCAAAGTCTATTAGCTAGATCCTATTAGTTATCTATAAAAGATTATACTTCTCTGCTATCTTTATTATATATTCCTATTAGTTAAACTATTAGATAATTTTTACTTACTTAAGTCCCTTAAGCGATTCTATATATTATAACTATACCTTCCTTATTATAAAGTTCTTTAAGGGCTTAAAGTCTTCTTTTAACCAAATTAGCTATTCCTTAACTATAAGAGAAGGGTTAAGTAGTAGCTTCTTCTAAATTAATACTATAGACGTAATCTAGGTGCGGATCTATTAAAAATAATCTTCCTATCTTAGGAAATACTTTATATCCTAGTTATAGTATTATCTGCTGTTTTTATACGCTTTCTATTAATTTGTTAAGAGCTATATATATAAGGTTGCATTTTTATTAAAATCTATAACTTCTAAATAGGCTAGTTCTTATAGTAGACCTTATTAAGGTGCTTTATTATCTAGGTTAATATAGGCCTAAATTTGCTAATCTATAAGGGCTTAGAGTTACTATAGCCATTATTCCCAGTCTTCTAGCTTATTAAGGATAATTATAGTTAACAAACTTGTTGGTGGAGTTATTTAACTAATAGGCAAAGGAGGAGTTAAGATGGAATTTTGTCAACAGGATTGTTCTATAACGATTAAGGTGGAATCTTATAGAATCTCGTGAAATCTCGTAGAATCTTATAGAATCTCGTCCTGTAATAATTGAGGTAGGATTTCTATTAGAGTCTGCGTCCTATAACGATAAGGTGTCAGAGTCTAACGATAAGGTAGAATTTCTTTAAATGATTAAGTAATAGCTAAATAGTTTCTTAAGTTGGCGGACCGGGCTTATAACTGTTAGATAGTGTATATAGAGCTGTTCATTGATAAAATGGGTTGATTGATTGATGATCTTGGTCTTGTCTTTTTAATTGACCTTGTCTGGAGCCCCTGGGGCTTTGAGCTACGAAGAGAGATTTACAATGCACGTGCTCCGTGCACGTGACCCACGCCTTTAGAGAATACAGATTATCTGACAAATGCTGGCTGTTAGTGGGCTTGGCGCGTGTAAACGAACTTTCGTAGGTGACTGTAAGCACCTTTCTCTGTTCCTTCAACACTACGCGTTCCAGCCTGCTCTCGCCCTTCGAACCTCAACATGACTACTCTTTCCGGATCCAGCGATGCCCTATATGCATATACACCCATGCTAAGGCCATCCTCAAGCACGGGTGTATTGAGAGAGACCTCGCCAGCGAAGAGCTCATTAATGGAGAGTTCGCTCATGGAGGGACTGAAAGACGTCCCTATCCATCAGTACGTAGGGATTCCAAATCTACGGTGGTGTGTTAGGGCACAATCTACTGAGTTGCAGGCCGGTCGCTCGAATCAGCAGTACCTTGTTTTCCATGGAGTCACAGAATATCACCTTGACAAGATAGACCATGAGCGCGCTAGTATAGGGAAGCATACTCGGATGTCCCATGATACGGATGACGATCTATTGGTTATTAAACTAATGCCCGCAGCGGAACACGAAATTGCACACATTACGCTGGGTATGGATCTTGTACTCGCACTTATAGGAATGGGTCTTCCGCGGCGCTGCATATGTCCTCTTGGTGGGACGAAGTTCCATGGCCGTAACTCCTCTAAGGAGGCCGATTCAGCATTTAAACCCAGCTCCCGAACCCAGAAAACTGACTGGCCAACAATTGTTTTTGAGTTGGGACTCTCTGAATCGCTCCCTCGTCTAAGACTCGACGCACACTGGTGGCTCACCAACTCTAGAGGGGACGTAAATATTGTTGTTGTCATCTCGATAACGCCAGCGGTGAAGAGGCTACGGTTCGAAAAGTGGTGCCTTCGTCCGGCTCCTGGAAATATCCCGGTTACTAGAGCAAACCCAAATCCCAATCCCCTAGTTCCGACAAGAGTGCAAGAGATTACTGTCATCCAAAATCCCACCGCTCAGCCAAGTACCGTCGCTCAGCCAAGTGCCACCATTCAACCAGGCCCCACCCCACCATATACCGTTACTGGAGCGCCTCTAACTCTCGAATTTCAGGATATTCTTCTACGAGCCCCTGTACCACCAGAAGGCAACGTTACCTTCACTATGGCGGATCTTTCGCAGTTCGCGGATGATTTCTGGAAGTGCGTTAATTAGATAGAGAGGTCGCAGGAGGTTGTAACAAGATCAAGGCAACTTAGCTGGGGTGCGAGAACAGACGCGTAGCTAAGATAGCTCGAAATATCGTCTATCAGTTCCTTAGGCAAGCTTAGGAGGGAGATTGGCATTATGGGAATGTGTATAAATATATAATTTCTGTTAGTTGAAGAATACGTGAAGACCTCAAAAGCTCCAGACAGTACCTTCCTCAGCAGATTGCCTGTATTGTGGTAAATGTAGTCAAGCTCTGAACTGATGCGCCACTCATAGCTTTGGCCCGCCAGGAAAGGTTCGCAATAAGTTCACGCTGACGGAGTGGGCGCGTCAGCCGAAGGTCGCAAAGGCATGGAAACAGCTGGCGGAACAGCATGGGCCAGTGAGTAACGAGCTTTGGGACATCGACCGCATCTTCCCGTTCACGGACGCTGCGCTGTCGGTCTCGTATCTAGATATGAGGTATGTGGACTGGTTCAATTGATTCTACGTTTTATATGAGAGGGAACGCTGACTATTTGACTTGCGGTGCAGTATAAATAAAGCCCGCAAGTTGGGGTAGCATGGCATGGTTGATTCGTTTGAGTCGATTCATAAGGTCCTAAAGGAGTTTGAATTTGATGATATCCCCTGTTCCGGCATAGACTTCTTTGTACCTGCTAATCCATAGCCATGCTTTACGTCCTGAAGCGGTCGGGAACTAATAAAACTCTATACTACTACCTAATACAAGTGTATAAATATAATAAGTAATAAGTTTTAACTAAAATTAAATTATTTTAGACCTTTAGCTAAAGGGGGGGGGGGGGGGTATTATAATAGGACTAGCCTAGTTATAGTAGGAACGTCTTAGTAAAATACTTAATATATAAATTCTAACGCTTTAACTAAATTCTACTAAATTCTACTAACTTAATTAACTTCTACTAAGTTCTACTAGATTAATTAAATTTACTAAAGTCTATTAAAGACCACGTGCGTATATATATACGCACTAACCACTAAGACCCCTAACTATTTAATTATAAAATTCTCTTATTATTCCTTTCTCTTCTTTACGCAACGTCTTATTCCTAACAAGAGCTATATACCCTTAGATTTAGATAGAATTTATATTATTCTTTTAAATCTCCCCTAAAGTCTCTTCGCGCCCTTATATATACCTATTTTAACTAAGTACTATAAAAGAACTAGTTACTATACTAGAAGTATCTTATAGTAGCCTTAACTAAATTACTATAGTATAAAGAAAACTAAATAAGATAATATAAGGCTCTAAGAGCTTCCTATTATACTTTACTAAGTTCTACTACTATACTAAAGAGACTAGATAGAATAAACTAGCCTTAATTAACCGCCTATGTTAGGAAAAAATTTACTAGCATTTTTGCAGAATTTGGCGGCATTTGGCGGCCAAATGCGCATTTCGCGTATTGCAACGTGTAGCGTATGGTATTAACTAAGGAGCGGTATGCTACCGCATTTAACAGAAACTAACAACGCGGTATAGCTAATTGCGTATTTACAGCTATCCGGGTAAGTAGTGCCTTTATTCTATTAAGCTCTTTTTATACTTAATGCATAATTAACGTATAATGCCCTCTTTATATATTCTATATATTTTACTTACTTTAAGTAATAGATAAGCATTACTTTTCCTACATGGTTATTATTAAGTGCTTATCCCGCGCACTTAATAGTATTTACTTAGTCTATACGGTTAGTAGTATTTACCTATTCCGCGCAATTAGTATACTTTACTTACTTTAAGTAATAGATAAGCATTACTCTTCCTACGCGGTTATTATTAAATATTTATCCCATATACTTAATAGTATTTACTTAGTCTATGTGGTTAGTAGTATTTACCTATTCCGTATAATTAGTATACTTTACTTAATCTGCGCAGTTAATACCCTTTACTTATTTTACGTAGTTAGTGTTCTCTACTTATTTTATATACCTAGCATATACTATATAAAGAATATATTTTAACCTAATAGTAGCATAGTATAACCTTAATATACCTAATAACGACTTTTAGTTAACCTACTATTTTAAGTTTAATATTTATATTAGTTCCGCTGTAATAGTAGCACCATATTACTAACCCCTAAATTATCTTTATTCTCGCTATTATTTTCCCTACTAATTCCACTGCCTTCTCTACTCTTATCCTCTTTATTACTATTATTTTCTCTATCTATTCTACTACCTTTTCTACTTTTATCCTCTTTATTAGTAAATTCTAGTATTACCTATCTATCTCTACTCTATAGGCGGGCCTTTATATCCTCTAGTATAGTATTATCTATAATATCTATAACCTTAGACTCGCCGGCAAAAGTATACCGCAAAATATGGTAATTAATTCCTATTTCCTATTTATTATTACCTTAAATTTATTTAAGGTGCGCTTAGATGGCGTTAATATTATAGTTATATAGTATTAAAATTATTTTATTAGTATACTATAAAAAGGAGACCTTATATATGGTTTTAGGGCATATTCTTAGCGATAAATACACTAAGCTACTATTATCCTATCCTATTACCTTTATTAGCCTATATATAATAATTAAAATGGCGGTAAAGTGCTATAGTATATAGCAAGTATCGCGATATAACATTGCGATACGATTAATGTAATATTATATGTTTATACTTATAGTATACGGTCGTTAAGTAAACCTATTATTATACTTAGGATCTAGTTCCTCTAAATCTTCTATAGTATTTTTAAAAAAATTACTAATTACCTACTAAGTCTATAGCATTTTATCTCTAGTTATGTTCCATATCTTATTAACTTATTATAAAAATAGCCTATATAGCCTTTCGTTACACTTAGGTTAGTAGCTCTTTTAGATATTCTATAGTTGCTCCCAACTATCTATAATATGCTTTAGTAAGTATAGCAAGAGACTTCCTATAGTTTTATCTATAACTATAGCGTTAGCTTTAAATTTATAAATAACTTATATTCCGCTTCTATAGTGCTTAAATATATATTAAATTATTAGGTCCTCGAAATCGGACTTTGCACCTATACGTGGTGAGGCCTACGAACCTACTAGTCTTTGGACTTAGTAGAGCCAACGCAGAGACGTCGCATAGCTGCGGGTAGGAGGTCGTGGTGGTGGTAGTCGAAATGCTGTAGGGGGTAGTGAAAAGTTTTTATATGGGATAGTGAGATCTCGAAAACCACTACTAACGGTAACCCCCTTTATAGTAGACAACTGCTACGCTCCTATTCAACCCTGTATAATCCTTGCGGATACGAGATGGAATCTAACGTCCCCAGACCCCCAATTAAAAGCATTAACGACCTCACATTAACAAACGAATAAACGCGAATAAACAAACGAACGAGCAAATATACGGCCCCTCTTAACCCCTAGGGCGATCGCCCGCGGAGCATGTGGTTACTTGCCGTTAAATACCAAATACCTAGTAGCCTGGATTGCGACCTATAGTTTTCCTCATCTCCTTTTGACGGAGTGGTGACCCTTAGAAAGAGCCTAGCTGGGGCCTAGGCATAAAAGATACCCAAAGCACAATATATCCCGCTGTTAGTATTACGGTAGTTAGAATGGATAAATCCCCCTTACACCTTTAATGGCTCTGGGGGGGGGTAAGGCGTATATGGCAATAGTCAATAAGAGATAGCATATAGGTGACGGTTAAGATATGGGAGAAGCAACAAGTACACGGCGATCGATCGGCAAGGCCTAGCTGGGACGTAGTAAACCCTAGCTTTAGATAAGCTAGAGAGGGAAGTAGTGGTTCCTAAGGAGTTCAAAGCATCTAAGGAGGAAGACGTGCTGTAGGCCCGCAGGGCCGCTGCTATGTGCAAACATGGCAATTTGGGGTTTTTCATCCGACTAAGGTAGCTTATAGGGGTTTTCCTCCTCCAACCTAACTGTAGGGGTTTTCTTCCTATAAATACACAAGTTTTCCCCCCTATAACGGAGTAGTCTGCGTGGGCCAGTAGGATCTGTATTAGACGTTAATCAATGAATTACCACCACTACTATATTGGATTAGCTATAATAGGCGAGAAGAGGTTAGTATTATTCTTATTAAGACTAAGTAACTTTAGCCTAATATTAAAGAACATGCGCTTAATATAGCGTATAATAATTAGTACCCTAAATCTTATCTCTCTATCCTAGCCTTGGTTAGTTGAGTATAGTAAAAGGTAGAGTACTAACTAGGCTACTAAGCATAAAGCGGTTATCCTTAAGTGGTTTTTCTACTTCCTTTACTATAGCCTTAGTATTTAGTTTAAGGTAGTTATAGCTTCTGGCAACGGTATTGCGTACTATATTTATTATAATACACTAAAACACGCTAAGCTAGTTATATAGCAAAAAAAAAAGGTTAGTATAGTACTACTAAATCTAAGGACTATAAACCTCGCGTACCGCCGGCCCCGGTAGTATACTTAATACTCTATTTATTAGGCCTTTATAAGGGTCTATAATAGCAATCACCTCTTTCTATGTCTGCTTTATTAGTATATTTAAACCGCTTATATTTATTTCCGGCTAAAAAGAGAGATAGAGCTCTTTAGGCATAAAGCCTATTATTACTCGTGCAATAAAACGTATCTAAGCAATACCGTATATCTTTATATTAACTAGGCTAAGTAGCTGCTTTATATATTGTCCGAAGTTATCCTATAGTGGTTATTTGTCTAAGTAACGCATACGTTTTTTTTAAGTATGGGTTTTGGATATCTTGGGGTTGCTTAGGGTTTATAGGCTTTTATCTAATAAGAACAGGACTGTCTGTTAGGATAACGTTATCAAAATTAATAATAATGGGTTGTGCTATAGTATATATTAATATTAATAACAGTCTTACCTTTTAATGGAGATAATTATGGTATAGAGCTTAATATTATCCCCTTTAAGATCTAGATTATCTTAAAAGCTACTACTTAACTTATAGTGTCTTTATTTATTTTTCTATGGGATAGGTAGAGGATAAGTATATTAGTCTAGTAAAACTGTTTGGCTTTTATATATACCTTACTTCCCTAGAAGACGCTAGATGGTCTAAAGTCTTATACCTAATATATTTTAAACAATAACCCATTTAACTTTTATAGTATAAATTAGGATTTTCTTACTAAGTATAGATAGAAAAAAGCCTTAACTAACTTATAATAATAAGTTAAGAGGGTGGCCTAACTATTTATTAGGTTTTGTAATAGGGTAATTAGATTGCCTTACTATAGTATAGGGTCCTACTTTATATAATTTTTTTATACCGCGTAGAAGCCTAGTTCCTCGCGATATTTACCTACTTTTAAGGTAGAGGGTATGGTGTATAGGATATAAAGAGTAGCTAGCGCGTAGAGGGTAATGCGTAGTAGTATTATATTCTAGTTTGTTATAGTTACGATAACCTACCCCTTTATTATAATCTAGCGCCGCTAGTTGCAACTTACCACTATTTTAGCTAAGTTATATTTATTTACCGCCTAGTGCGAGCCTATTTCCTTATATTTACATTAACCTATACTCTATTTATTTGCTTAAAGTCTTTATTATATATATTATTGTATATATCCTAATTGCTATAGTTGTTTATAAAGAAACAGTCTATAACGTTAATGTCTATTAGTATAAGTAAGATAGGCCTTATAATATAGTTAATATTATATATCTAGAGGGCATCTAGCGTACGTTTTATCCTACTATTAGATAGCTTTATACTTTATACTCTAAGTATTCCGGTTCTTATATTAACCTTACCACTGTTATAAACTTAGAGGGTCTTTACTAACACATTAGCATATTTTAGGTATTTACCCTTACTATCGAATCGCCTAGTATCCTAGATTATAAGTAGTAGATAAAGCCTCCTTACTTTATTGCTATGGAGGGTATTATTTACCTATTTATATTTTCGCATTATTACAGTATTATAGTAGGGGGCTCTAGTATTAGCCTATAATGGGGTATATTAAGCAAATACCTTATTAAGCCTATTAGTGTTAGTGGCGTCCTTTCTAAAGCGAATATAGTATATAACACTGTAATAGATGCTTAGGGACATCTTTAATACCTAATCGTTATTAGCCTCTAGTTAGTTAACGTCCTAGTTTATTTACTAAATTCTGTTAATCTATTTATGGCATTCCCTTATAAAGGGGGCTAGTTTAGATATAAGGTTAGTAATCTCTATCTAGCCCTATACCTCCTTAACTATACGCTGGATAGATATGTTAATTCTCTAGTCTTAAAGTATCTAAGCTATATAGTCGTTAAAGTTCTATATATATAAGCAATTTATATATATATTAACTGCAGGACCTAGTTATATTGTCTATATTGCGCTTATTAGGTCTGCCGTATTAATTATATTAGTTAACGCCTATAGCTTAAGTTTGTTTTAAAGCATTGTGTTAAGATATATAGTATTATATTATAGTATCTACTCTTTATAGTCGTTCTATTTATCAGTCCTGTAGTAAAATGCCTTCTATAGCTTATATACTTACTCTAAATACTCTATATCTATGCCTTTAATTACTCTGAATCGCTAGATACTCTTTAAATAGTAGGTAATAGTATATAGCTTAGGAATATTAACGTGTAGTAGTTCTACCTTACTTGGTTAAAACGGAAGAAATATATCCTTTATCTTGTCTATTCTATAAATAGCTACTACTAGGTACCAGATGGTTAATTTATTGTGTAATATATATTAAGATAGTATAGTAAAGTCTATAAACGCCTAGATAAATAGCATAGCGCCTTCGTTCTATTTTAGTAAGGGTACTATAGTAGGGACTAATTATTATAATAAAGATTTATATATCTTTTCTATCTATTAGCCGATATTTACCTATCTATCCTATACTATTATATTAGTAAATCGCTCTACCTATATATAGTGGGTGGTAATAAGTGTATTAATATTTAATATCTCCTAGCCGTAACTATCTATATATAGGATGTTAAGGCCCTAATATTTTCTGGCCTATATTTTGCTTTATATAAGCTCCTTAATCTAGTATATAAGGTGTTTACTAGTAAGGCCTTTAAGTACCTAGCATAGGAAATTAGGCGCTATTATCTTATAAACATTAGATAGATTATAGCCCTATATAAAGTTATAGAACGGCTAAATATAATCTAAGTTATCTTTCTTATTAGTATTATAACCTTCCTACTGTATTTATATTTAGTTTTTTATTAATTAGTATATATAGAACGGCCATAGTCGCTAGATGGCAATTGTTAAATTATGCCGTTTATTTATATATATATAACAAATCAAATATTTACGGCCACTCTTAATACCTATAAGCGTGACCTATTCTTTACAATTAGCTATAAATATAGCCAGAAGTAGAAAGCAGTGTTAATCTTAGCTATCCGCGTATAGGAGACATACTTCTTCTTTACTAGCTTTCTCTAACGCTGTAGGTATTATTAGCATAACTATATAAGTAGTAGGGTTATTACTAAAGTATACATTTAAGGATAGCCGTAAGGGTCTTATACTACACCGCTAGTTATATTATTTAGTTACTAGGTATATGGACTAGAAGGTATATAAGTAGTAATAGGGCTAGTTAATTTACGGATTATTAAACGCGCAATTTAATATTTCTAATTAAAATATAGAGTGGCTATACTTTCTTGCCGCCAACGTGTTGTGTTAGTTAGGTCTTGTTGCTAGCTAATATAATTAGCACTATAGTTGCGCCAAGTAGTAGCTACTCTTGCGTCTTCTACTATTAGTCTACCATATTAAGCTTATTATATATTCTTATTCCTGCTAATAAGTACTACCTTATTAATAAGAAAGTTATATCTCCTTAAAAAGGGCTGTGAATAATAAAAAGAGATATAATCTCTAGAGTATTTTAGTAATATACTAGCAGCTACTAATCCCCTATAGTTATAATTATTTCAATCTACTGCGGTTACCCACTCTTAGATTATATCCATTTTAAAAATAGTTTTACTTTAATATCTTTAGTACTCTAGTAAGAAAAATGGGTAGTAAATATTCCCTAAAGCCTAATATTGTTAAACTACTTATTAATAGCGCGGTTAAAAGTCCCGTGGCTTACCCACTATAAGACCTATATATATTCTGCCTTACTGCCAAATGGATAAAATAGGAGAGGTGTCTTATCTAGTATACTGCTAGTACATTTAATACGCGGTATAATGTTATATACTACCATAGTATCATCTGCAGTTTATAGATTTCCTTAGTTCTGTTTTAGAGGCTTTCCCATAACACGGCTAATAGCCTCTTTAAATATTTTAGTCCAAAAGACGTCTATAAATGGTTTAGTTAAAGTTTATTAATTAGTCTTAACTATTACCAGGTTATACACCCAATTAAATATTATAGAATTATTGTTATAGTATATATCCGTAGCCTTATTGTTTAGCTTATTAATAATATTATCGCCTAAAGCTTATATAGGTGGCTACTTATTATCTTGCTCTAATTTAACCTTATAATTAGTTATTTAATATCCTTCTAAGGTTTAATGGTATAATAGTGCATCGTTGTCTATATATTATATAAGTGGCTACTTATTATATTACTCTAGCTCGGCCCTATAAAGGCTATCTAATACTCCTTTAAGCTTTAATGGCGTAAGGATGTATTATTATTTATCTCTTTAATATTAACGGTCTTATATCTATCCTTCTTCTGTTTCTATTATCTTAAATAATATTATTTATAATAGGTTAGACTGCCCATACTTTTTACTTTAGTCCTATACTTTCTATATTGTCGCATTAAGCTGTAATTTACTACAGTTTGGTTAGAAGGGGGCTGAAAACAATATCCGTATAGAACCGTATATTTAAAGTAGTATTTATAGCTAATACTATATTATAAGCTAGTTAAGATAGAAGGAGTATAGTAAGAGTATAGCGATGTCTATGGATACTAATGCGCTAGATAGCGCGACCCGTTATATTTTACGCTAGTTTATACTAGATCGCGTTATATTAGGCTAGGAGACTCTACTTATTACTAACGTCGCGCCGCCTCTCTATTATACTAAGCGTAGGATTCTACATACTACTATTCCCTATTTAGGATACTAGACTATCTTTTATAATGGGACGCGATATATAATAGCGGTATACCGTAAATACGGCGTAGTATAACTTTGCGAGCGCCGCAGATCTATAAAAAGATATATAGCTTATTCCTGGCTTAGGCATTACTGCGGAAAGACTTAATACCATTAAGCGGACTTTTAAGTAGGTTATTATAAGGACTGCATCCTGCACGTTTTATTTCACGGATAACTAAATAATTTACTACATAAGCAGGTAATCTAGAAAGTTATCCGTTAGGTAATAGAATATAAGAAGGCACTAGCGCTATAGGTATATAAGGCTATGCAGAATATGCTAGCCCGCGTATAGTTAAATATATATAAGAAGATAAAAGTGCTAAGGCGGCCTAGTATTAACTATATAGTAGATATAGAAAGGGGGTATATAGCTACCGCAAACTCGCAGAGTTTATCCTAGCTTAACTATACGTAGAACTACAGCTATAATTTTAAACGACTTATTATACTACTTCGTAGGCGGAAACTAAATAGTATAAACTTAGCCCTAAGTATAGACGTGGCCTTAAGTCTGGTGTCGCTGTCTAATGCGTCTTAAGGCCTATATATAGTTAAATATTAGCTACTAGTTAAGATGTTTTCAGAGGCTAGAATGGATTAAAATAAGGAGTAGATATAGGCCGCCTATATAGAGACTATGCCTATTTAAAATAATAGGGCCTTAAGGGCTGCTCTGTTAAGGGCAGTTTGTTATAAAGTAGGCTAGGTTATATTTACGGCTATCCATAGAGATAGTATGCAGGTGTCCGTTATAATTATAATATATTACTAATATTTATCTAGCCCTATCTCTAGCGCGATATATTTTACTAAGTGGGTTAAAAGGTATTAATTAATTCGGTTAATCTAATCTACGCGGAGTAGTAACTTTAGTTAAATCTACCTTATAGCAAGACCTCCTATTGCACTAGGAAGCCCTAAGATTATTACCTATATATATAATCTTAGGTTATCTAGACATAATATAGCAAATCGCCTTTACTATAGGCTCTTCTATTAGGGGCAATTACATAGATATTATATTTGTCCTGTATTTTGCTAGCTAGTAGCTAGTATAATAGGATAAATATTATTCTAAGGACCTATAGCCTTAGTAATAAGTTTCTTAGGATATAGTAAGGGTATGCTAATACTAGAAATAGCATAGCCTAGGTTAGGGAACTGTCCATATAAGCAGGAGAGGGCATTAAGTCGCGTTACCTTAGTGGCAGCTATAGCGAGAAAAGGATTAGATCCTATTTAGGGTTATTATAGTTTAGTAAAAAATAGAGGCGGCCTATACTATACGGAAAGTAATTAATAATAGTTACGGTTATTAGCGAGATATCTAGACTATAATTTAACTAGTTAAGTACTTAAAATCTAGATTATAGATTAGTATTAATTAACTACTAGCCTATAAGGGATAGAAATCTAGATTACTAGACTTAATAAATCGGGCTATCTTTACCGTAATATACTTATCTATTTTAGAGATTATAATTGTTAAAAGTATCTTATTTAGCTATAATATATAATATCGCAATATGCCGTATTTTATCTAGTGCTATAGTAAAATTATAAATACTAAAGGCCTATAGCTACTACCACTTTTAACTTCTATCTAGTGTTCCTATTTAAGGGTCTCGCTATTAATAAAGTCTATAATATCTATCCTTACTACCCTTCTTATATTCCAACGCTACTAATATCCTCTCTATTATTACCGGCACTATTCTAGCCGTTATTATTAGCGCCCTCTCTATTAGCCTTGTTTTATGCTTTAGTATAAGTACTAGTGCCGCTAATATTTACTATACCCGCGAAGTTAGGGATAGTAATATTAAAGTTAACATCCATGCTATATAAAATAGGCGTGTAATCGGCTGTACGCTAGTGGTAGATATACTATATAGTTTTATTAACGTTAAATAGGGCGATAAGTTGCTAGAAGTGCTCTTTCCGCTTAAAATTCTTAAGGTTAATAAATACCTTATTATCCTTATACCACTTCTTAATTTTATAGTATGCGGTAGTTATAAAGGCCTTATTACCGGTATAATAATTATAGACTACCTAGGGACTACTAATAATAATAAGGCCTACTTATAGTCTAGTAATTATAAAAAGATTCCTTATTATATACCGGATAAATTTTAGTAGATTAGCAACTATTATATTATATACTAATAACTCTACCTAGCTGCCTTAGATGCTATTAACGGTAAAGACCTTAATCTTACTAACTACTAGTATAAATTCCTGCCACTTACTGCTATCTTGCTAGGTATAGCACTATTCTTTAAGCGCATACAGCGCTGCGGAGTAGATAGTAAGTTAGGCTATATATAGAACGGTAAGGCTAATCTCTAATGGCTTAAATCTAAAGTTTATTAGCGCTATGGCCACCTAAAATATATATTAAGCGTGGACTAGGTTATACGTTAATTAGCTAAACTCGTTTACCTATATAGTACTATTAACGATAAGGAGGGCAATAGAGTGGTTATAGTGCAGCATATCCTTAAAAAAGCTCGCCGCTAGCTTTAACTACTCTTAGTCCTTAACTATTAGGCTTATCTAAAGCTGGCCATACGGTAAAATAGCATTTATAAGATATACAATGTCTTTAATAAATTAATGTTGCAGTAAGAACTATACTATATCCGCACTAGCCGTAAGAAGACGCGTATAGAGGGAGATAGATTTCTAATAGTGGAACAGATTATTAAAATTAGGACTAAGGATTAGTTTTAATTAGTATATATTACTAAACCTTAGGGCAAAGGGCTTTCCAGAATAGATTATACAATTTATTTAAGGGTTTACAGGCCAGAAAGAAACATCACTAGTCTTTAGCGGATACCAGAGCCCCCCCATTGCAGTCGCAATAGGAATACCACAAGGATCACCCCTCTCGCCCATACTCTTCCTTTTCTTTGTAAGCAACCTACTTGACTCCTTTAAGGAAGGGGCGACCTAGGGGATAGGCTTCGTTAACAACACAAACCTAATTACATATGGCCTAACAGCCGCAGAGAATTGCAGAACACTAGAGAAAGCCTATAACACCTATATAGAATGGGCAAGATAACACGGAGTCCAATTCTTACCAGAGAAATACTAGCTAATCCACTTTATAAGAAAACGCAACCAATCTGCAGATCTCTAGCATGCAATTTATATTTAAGGCTTTAGGGGTTAACCAGTTTAAGGCCTAAGGGTATTAGGAGTATGGGTAGACAGCAAGCTCTAGTAGAGCGCATATACATTACAAGCGGCCCGTAAAGGCCAAGCACAGTATATCGTAATATCCAGGATTGTTAATTCCATATAGGGTCCATGCTTCCAGAGGTCACGCCTACTATATACAGCAGTTATCCGGCCAACCATAACATATAGATCCAGTATTTGGGCCATAGGAGAATCCGAGAAAGGCCCCCCTAAATTACTCCTTAAACCACTCCAAAAGGTCCAAACAGCTTATCTCTAGAGTATAACAGGCGGGTATAAGCGAACGGCTACAGTACTGCTTAAGAAGGAAGCTAATATCCCCCCCCTATAATTATATATTAAAGCTGCTGCAATGCAAAGGGTGCAAAGGGAGCGCAACTCTAATGTTATAAAGTATATTAAGACACGCCTAAACAAACTATAGAGTAACCCTAGGGTGCCCCACAGGAGAACAAACCAATAACCCCAAAGTAGGGAAGATATGTTAGAGAAACAGGTAAAGAAAGCAGAAGAAGAATAGTGCCGTATTAGGGCCCAGGCCCACATAGAGGAGAAAAGGAGACGCGTAAAAAATTAGCAAAAATAACAGTAAGAGAGAGAAAGAAGCTAAAGTAGAGTATAAAAGAGCACTAGAAAACCATCTACCGTAATACAATACTAGTTGGACCAACACTGGAGAGGCGTATAGGAGTTAAAGGTACAGAGGCTATCTTAGGCAAGAGGAACCCAAGCCGTAGCATAGTTAATGCTATAGGGGGTAAACACCTAAGGGCTCTAAGAAGGCCTAATAAAGGTAGAAAACATAATAGCAACACTCTTAAGAATAGGAATAATAGGACTAAAAGATTGGCTCTACTAGGTAGGTATCCTAGTAGGTAGCCCAAGATGCAAATATAGCTGGCCAAGACAGACACCAAAACACGTAATACTACTATGCCCCCTACGCACCAACCAAGAAGTAATGCTCTCAGTAGCTGGCATAGAGAACTATAATACACTACTCTTAATATAAAAAGGTCTCAAGGCGGTTACCTAGTGGCTTATTAGCCAAAATGTACTAGACCAGTTCTAGGTTGCAAAGGAAATAGTAATAAAAGGCAAAGGGGCGAGTACTAGGCGCCCCTTAATAACTCTACAGTAGTAGAGTTAAGTTTGCGATACTAGCGCGTCCGTAGGCTTGTTACGGCAGCAGTGGTTCCCAAGGAGGTTATAAAGTAAGGTAGTAGAGCACCATAGGTAACTCATAGGCGCCCTGTATGCAAGTCCCAAAAGGCGGGGAGATGGATTACGGGGTTTTCTCATTTTCTCAAATAGAGTTTTCTCCCCATATATAAATAAGGAGTAGTCCGCGTGGGCCTAATAGGGACCCGAATCGGACGTTAAGTAATAAATAATTATTATTATATATTACTAAAAAAAACCTAAGGCACGGGGTCACCAGCTTAGATTTATAGACCTCCCTAAATTAAATATAGTCTACACTAGGCAAATCTAGTAAAACTACCTAGCTTAGACTCCTTCCTAGCCTTATTATAGAAAACTATATATATAGCGCTAATGGAATATATATAGGTCTATAATAACTATATTAGCCGTAAGTGTTAATCCTATTTTATTATCTTGTGTTATATTATTACTAAGTGCAAATTAGTACAAGTATTGGCGGGATTTGGTATATTTAGTTGCATTAGGGTCTATAATAGGATATAGGTTTCCGTTACTGTCTAGGACACCTATAAGGCGTAATAGCTACCAACCTTTAGACAAATCTATAACCTATAACCGCTTATTAATGTAAGGGCGCGAAGAGGCTTTGGGGAAGATTTAAAGGAATAATATAAATTCTATTTAAATCTAAGGGTATATAGCTCTTGTAAAGAACAAGACGTTACGTAAAGAAGAGAAAGGAATAATGAGAGAATTATATAATTAAACAGTCGGGGTTCTTGGTGGTTAATGCGTGCGTATAAGTGCACGCGGTCTTTAACGGACTTCGGTGTTACGGCGCTAGTAGAAAATGGTGGATTGTAGCGGATAATCGCAGACAGTTACAGACAGTTGCAGATAGTTGCAGACAGTTATCTGTCAAGTGTTTTACCGAGACATTCCTACTATAACTGGGCTAGTCCCGTTATAATTAAAGCTAGTAGTATTACTAGCCTTAAACATACGGTAAAGTAGGAATGCTATACTTAGTATAGATACGTCCTTATTAATTATAGCATAGTTATTCTATTTCTTAAAATACTTAGGATAAGTGTTAATGCCTGCCACTGTTCGCTATATAACGGTATCCTATATATAGACCTTAGTTTCTGTTAAGCGTATATAACGGCAAAGGATAATAGGAAATTTAGCGGGACGGCCTTACGCAATTAGTGCCTTATAGTCCTCTATAAGTGCATTATTAATTATTTTAGCTAGTATATCTAGTTAGTAATTAAGCGGCAATAAGACCTAAATTCTAGTAGGATCCTACTAGGGCGACCTAAGTTAATACTAGTATTATACTAAAATAGTTAGAAAGGTTGATTTCCCAACGCCACCAGGGCCTTAGATTAGCAAAATACCACCTATTATATATTTAAGCGCAGTATAGGCACCTATTTACTCTTTGTTAAGTAGCGGCAAGACGGCCTTAAGGGCATTATTAACTAAGTTCTTTCCATACTTAGCGATATTATAGTTAAAGTAATTAATATATAGGAGATCTATAAAGTTATTAAATAGTATAATTTAGCGCTTACTATAGAAACTATTACCTTCTTACTATAGGTGGTATAGAGTATTAATCTCTTAGGAGATTTTAACCTTAGGGACACGCTTAGTTATAAGACATTTAATACCCTATATTGTAATTAGGGCCTTATTTAGGTTACTAACTATTATAAAGTTATTACTGCTTAGGATATGCTCTAGAGCGAATATAGGGTTTAGTATAAACTTATAACCTACCTATAGTTAAAAGATAAAAGTATAGTAGTTATAGCTGGAGCTAAAGGGAGTGGTATTAATAATAACTCCTTTTCAGCTAGCCTAGCTATTTAAGTCTTTATTTAGGAATAAGATATTAATAATAGAGTTAGTGTAAAGGGTAAGACTATTAAATATTTAGATAGTAGTGTAGTAGACTTAGTCTGCGCTGCCTAGGAAGGTAATAAGATAAATAATAGTAGGTACCTAGGGGTTCTTATTAATGGCCTTAAGGCTCGCAACTGTAGTATAAAACTAGACTGTAAAATAATCAAAAACGCTATTAAACTAATACTTCGCGGGGATTTTGTATAATGGTTAGTTCTCCACTAAGAGCTATATACTAAGCTGGATATTTATATTATAGTTCTTTTACTAGCAACCTAAAGGATTATTAACGCTCTACTGTTATAGGCTTGCGTTTAAGCTCGCGATATAACTATTAAGCTATTTAGTACCTAGTATAAAGAAATGGATAATAACCATAAGACTATTTAACAGCATATCCTAAGCTTTATAGATTTACGGCGTAAATAGGCTAAAGTTTCTGTTAATAAAGAAGTACTTATTAAGTAACGTGCGCGTACCTAGTGCGAGTTTATTAAAAGCGATAATAAAGCTAATATAGTAAAGTTATAGGGTCGTAGCATCTTACGGAAGAATACAAGTAAGATACTTAAGTATAGTTAGATATAATAGTTGTTAAGTAACTAGAGAAGCGGCATTAGCAGTACTAACCTTAACGTTACTAGCAATATTAGTATCCATAAATTGGATAGACGCCGTCCCATATAAATAGTAGGTAGGCATTCTACTAGTCTTATAAGATACCTAAAATATAATACTATATACTATAATATACTCTTTAATAATTTGTGTAGCAAACTAAACTATAAGGTAGTTGTTATTTAGAAGCTAAAGTATATCTATAGATTCGGCCATTACGGAATCACTATTCTTTATATAGGTGTCTAGATTATCTACTAGGCCATTTACTACTGGATAGAAGCCAGCTATATTAAGAGGTTTAGGTAATAGAGAGGTAGCAGCTATACTTAAAGTGGCAGTACCTAGTGCATCTATCTTACCTAGAGCGGTTGCGGCGTTTATTATCTGTCACGAGGCGAGGTTAGGAGGCTCTGTAAACGTTATAGCATTGACTAGGTATACGACAGGATATTATACAGAGGTACAAGAGATGCGTAGGCACGAGCGATCTATATACTATAGGGTGCCAAGGCTCACTAAGCTTATGTGGTAAGGGCCGCTAGGCCAGAATCCGTGACATTATCTAAATTAAAGTAGGTCTACTTATACAATTATTAATATTATACCCTATAACTCCGTAGTTCCTATATACCTAACCGTAGAAGACAGTTTAATAGTCTAAGGAGTTATAGTTTAGATAAGTCCACTTCTTCTTATTTAATAGCTAGGGATAGTCTCGCTTTCTATAGCCTATAGCACTATATTAGTTATACGTTATATAAAGACAGTTGCTCTTAAGATAACCGGTTTCCCTATAATTATTATATATAGAGTTAAGGCAGTTAGCTTTAAAATAACCAGCCTTACTATAGTCGCGATAAAGTTAAAAGGCTTTCTTAAGAGGATAATCGGCGCGTATATAGCTAGTAAATAAACAGAAATGGTATTTTAGAGCGTTATTAGCTAAGAGGTATAGACTACTAAGCTTTAAAAAAAGAGGCTTATTAAGCGTAGGGCCCTTACTATTACCTTATAAGATATTAAAGCCCACAGCCACTATAGTTAAGGTAATTTTAAAAACTATAACGCCTTTAGCGAACTTTTTATAATTATAAACGTAGTTAATATTATAAGTTATAAAATAATCAGTAGGTAGGTCTATTTTGGTAATAGGCTATATTAAGCAGTGGTCTATATAAATATATTAATAAATATAAATTCTCTATTATATAGCTAAGGTTAAAGATAAGGCAGCTAACTTACTATATTATAAGGCTCTATAGCCTAGATAGATTTACAAAGGCACTAGTTATAGAGTGTCACGGAGTGAGCACAAGCGATAATAATATATAGCGAAGTAGATATTATTAAGCTATGTACATGAACTGTGTGATGAAGTCAAGACGTTGCGTGAGGAAAGGAAAGTAGGAAACAGGGGAAAAAGGGTACATAACGTTCGCTTGGTTGCTAGGTTAACGGGTACTGTGCTACGCACGGGCAGGGTAGAGCTTAGGTGGCGGTTCTGGTAGAACTTGGCAGAATTCGGCAGTTAGAGGTCCTTGAAGTTGCCAGTTGGCAACTCCGACAGTAGAGACGGCAGATTGCGGCGGAATACGGCAGATTGCTGTCAGATTGCCGTCTCGTGGTCGGTCTTCGGTTGTTCAGTCGGTGGAAACAGGTGGACGTGTGTAAGGTGTCACGGGGGTGTCCCATGACATAGAGGTAGATACTAATAAGGTAGAAGTAAGGGAGGGTAGTTAGTAGAGTTAGGTTAACTAGTAAAGGTAAGAAGATAAAGCGCGCCCTAATAAAATTATATAAGTAAGGCCTTGGCGGTAAAGTATATAGTTATATACTCCGTAGGTTAAACGCGTATAAGGGTAAATCTATAGTAACAAGACTAACCTATAGAGGAAAACGCGGTATAGTATAAGTTATAGGGACTACCCTACCTAGCCTATTTCTTAATATAGGCCAGGCGATAGTTTAGTACTATTAAGCTCTTATAGTTTATAATATAAGCATATAAATATATAAAAGGGTAAGGAAAAAGAGAAGTAAGTAGTAAAGTAAAAGCACTTTACTATAGGTAGGCTAATTACGTTATAGATAAACGAAAACTTAAACACTATAATCTGTTAAAAAATATCACTAATAAGCACAGCCTACTACTGCTAAAAAGTATAAGTTTTTTCCTCTTAATTAGTAAAAGAAAAGGTATTATTAGCTAAATAATCTCTTACTAGAGTACTAGATGGGGAGTAGGATATTATAAAACCGTATATAGTTTTAAATAGATCTAAAATAAAGATATTAAGTATAAGAGACTTTAACGTAATAAATACTATAGTAGAGTATTAATTTCTTATATAATACCAAATAGATAAATAGCGAAATAAGTTAATATTGCTAAGCGGTTAGATACTAGGTATATATAATATATCTACTATTTTAAAATGCCATTAATTATATAAACTTATAATATAAAATACAAAACCTCCTACTACCTTTTATGGTAGATATATATTTAAATAAGTACTAAATATTTAGGCATATAAAAGTATCCCATATACTAGATAATTATTATTCTAAATAGACTTACTTAATAGGCCCTTAAGTGCTACCTAATAGTATAATAATAACACTAACGTGTTCCACCACCGAGCGCATTATACTACCGGGCGCATCACTTCGGGGAACACCAAACAGCCTAAATTTCAATATTAAATATCTCAACCACTACTTAATAATATTTTTTAAAACTTTAAATATAAGCTCTGATATGCCTATTCTAGCGCCTATTATAATATAAAAGTATATAGTCTAGTGGTTGTTGAGATATTTCGAAACATCCCCGTTTTTAGCCCCTAAACTCTATATTATAATAACTATTAAGTTACACGCCCTAATATTATAATATACACTAAAATATGTATATAAAAGCTTATATTTAAATTTTTAGAAAATATTATTAAGTAGTGGTTGAGATATTTAAGATTGAAATTTAGGATTTTTAGTGTTCCCCGAAGTGATACGCCCGGTGGTGTAATGCGCTCGGTGGTGGAACACGTTAGTAATTATAAAGTAAGTATAATATATCGCCATCTACTAGAAGTACTACCTATTATATACTAAGCACTTTATAGCAATAGAGTTCGTATATATAAATATAGGCTAGCCCTTTAACTCTAGTGGTGCGTATATCTACTAACTTTATACAATAATAAGAAATATAGTAACGCCTATAATATGTGCAATACGTTACCGTCTACTAGAAATACTACCTAACGTGGGTAGCAAGCGAGCCGTCCACCTTAAAACTCACCAAAAAATCAAATATTTACACTTTAATATCTTAACAACCACGTAATAATAAATTTTAATAATTTGGATTTGGACTTTTATATACACTCTATAGCTTCTATTAAAGTTGCATTGTAATTAGTTTAGTAGTTTTTAAGATATTATAATTTAGGAGCCAAAATATAGCTAAGTTACTATATCTTAAAAACCACTAAACTAATTATAATATAACTTTAATAGAAGCTGTAGAGTGTATATAAAAGTCTAAATCCAAATTATTAGAATTTATTATTAAGTGGTTGTTAAGATATTAAAGTGTAAATATTTGATTTTTTGGTAAGTTTTGAGGTGGACGGCTCACTTGCTTAGACGGCTCGCTTGCTACCCACGTTATTATATAGCAAACACTTTATAGCGATGGAGCCCAAATATATAGATATAGGCTAGCCCTTTAACTCTAGCGGCGTATATATATACCAACTTTATATAATAATAAGAAATATAGTAACGTCCATAACCTTTATTAGCATTTTATTGGGGTGCTAAGATCCTAGAGGCCTCCTAGTAGGATTTTAATTTTCCTAATTATTTTAATTGTCCTAATAGGCTCCTAGTAGGAACCTAGTAGGATAACTATTTCCTAATCGTCCTAATAGGCTCCTAGTAGAAACCTAACAGGATTCTATTTAGATATAACCCCTATAGTTATATACTACTAATTAAATTAATTATTAATTATTTACTTATTGCTTAACTTCTAATTTAGATCTATATTAGGCCTATATATACTACTCCGCACCTAGGGAAACATTAATATTTTATAGGAAAAAACCCCTAGTATTAGGGGAGAAAAACCCTAAGCCACCTTAGTAGGATAAAAAACCCCATTAACCACCTCTACGCGCAGCTAGTGGCCCCCTAGGGCTGCCTAGCAGCTACGTCCAGACTTCTATAAATGTTAGATCTCCTTAGTAACTACTATATCCTTCTTCCAGCTTATCTATAGCTAGGGTTCACCACGTCTTAACTAGGCCTTACTATTAACCCATTGATTGCTATACACTTATAACAGTTTTCTATATCTTAACCATCTCTAACATACGCCACCTCTATAGACTGTTTGCCGCGTATACCTTTCCCCCCCCCTAGAGTTATCTAGGCTATTAGGCAGAATATGGTGCGGACGGTAAATAATAATATGCTCCGCGGGCGATGGCCCTAGGGGTTAGAAAGGGGTGTATTTATTTACTTATTTTTTTATTTACTTATTCATCAATATAAGGGGTTGTTAATGTCTTTAATTTGGGGTTTAGGGACGTTAAATTAAACTTATATATATAAGGATTACATAGGTGGGCTCGGGTAAGGGCATAGTAGTCATTTACTATAAGGGGGCACTGTTAGCGGTGGTTTTTAAGATCTCACTATTCTGCGTAAAAACTTTTTACCACTGCCTACGTCTTAACGACCACCAGCTCCCATCCGCATGCTATATAACGTCTTTATATTAGCTCTGCTAAATCTAAAGACTAGTAGGTTCGTAGGCCAAGTTACCTTATATAGGTGTAGAGTCCGATTTTAACGGCCTATATTACGAAATTAATACATTCTACTACTAATCTACCTGCATATTTCCTTTATAATTAATATATAAAGCTTAATCTTAAGGTTTAGGAAGGGGTTATATTTTAATTAAATTTAGGAAATTATAATACAAAGTTATTATAGTGTAGTGGTAAGTCCTCTTAGTTCTCTTAATTTTAAATCTAGCCTAGTGGGATCAAGGAGCTGCGGCTCGCCGTCAGGTATATTTACTAAAATATTATATAGAAAAAAGGGCATTATGATTTTCTAGGCCTTATAAGACGTAGATAATTATAGAATTAATTTAGAGCTTTGCTAATACGTAATTTAATAGGAATTACCTTCTTTTTTAAATCTTTTTAACGTGCTACGTATGGGAATTAAACTTATAACCTCTAATTACCCAATTAGGTAAGAGGCTACAAACCCCTACGCATCTCTTACTAGAATGCAGACTATATTGGGAAGATAGAAAGGAAATGCAAAGACAAATATGCTCTTCTCTCTCCTTAGAGAAGCTTTTTTGTACAAAGAAAGGAAGAGAAGCGCTTTTTCAATTTCTAAGTAGGACAAAAATAGCTACTAGAAAGTGGCTAAGAGCAGAAGGATCTCTAGAAGGAGGCAACTCCTACTAAATTCCTAGTAGATAGACCATAGAAAGCAAAAGGACAGAAATAAACTACAAATAGGACAGGGATAGGCGTTAGGATTACCTATAATTTTATTTCAATTTTTTCTACTATTTTCCTACCGTTTTCTCACTATGTAATAGTTGTTAGTAACCTAGTGTTTTACTAGGAAGCTATAAACCCCTAGTCTAGGGATTTATAAACTACTAGAACATAGCCACTAGTATATATTAAGCTGCCTAGAAAGGATTCATGTATATAGAACTATAGCGCCATAGCCTAGAGGCTGCATGCGCAGTATTGTATGTAGTATAATACAATAGATATAAAAATAAAAAAATAAAAAAGGTAAGAGGCCTCGGCGATAATATAATAAAGCTTAGTAGGGATGCAATAAGGCTAGGCAGTAATGTAATAATACTTAGCAGCAATACAATAATGCTTAGTAATGCAATAAGGCTCAGTGATAATATAATAAGACTTAGCGCCAAGCAATAGGAGGAAGGGAAGGAGAAGGAGGGTTTTAGGATTGCTTAGCCATAATGAGGAAGTTATAGTTTTAGTATAGTATTAAACTTTATCCTAGGAACTTAATTAACAACCTATATATAAAATGTTAATAATGTTTAATTTTAGAGCTTTAAATTAATATATTTTTTAGGAATACCTATTACTATTAAAAAGTGCATATAGAGCAGTTTATTAATGAAATGGGTTAATTAATTAATAATCTTGTCTTAATCGTTAATTGACCTAGGGCCCCTAGGGCTCTAAGCTATAAGGAGATTTACAATATATGTACTCTGTATACGTAACTCGTGCACATAACCTACGCCTTTAGAGAGTATAGATTATCTAATACACCCCCTTAGCTTTGAGCTCTTTGAGGTTAAAGCTAACTACCTTCTTATATCCGTTAATATGTTAATTAAACCATAATCTTATCTAAATCCTTTCTTCTCGCCCTAACCTTCTCCCTTAGGTCCTCCAGTTACTTCTCCTTATTTAGCTACTCTTTGATATCCACCACCCCAATTTATATTAACGAAGCTTTAAAATCTCTGCTTAGGCAAGGCCTTTATAAGTTTATTAGCAATTATCTCCTTCGTTACTTTCTATTGAAATAGCACTTAGTTTATTACGTATTCTTAGCGCAGCCAGTATTAATAGATATTAACGTGTTAGAGCTTTGTAATTGGCTTTACCGTATCTTCTATAGTTAATTAGAGTGTCTAGGTATTATCACAGTTAATAATTAAAGGCTCGTTTAGCCTTAACGTTATTGCTTTAAACAGCCTACTAGTAAAAATACTTTTTTTTACTGTCTAAGATAGGGCTAATAACTTAGCTTCTGTGCTTAATATAGTTACCATATCTTGCTTATTTGTTCTTATGCAATCAGTCTCCTAAATAGCTTTATAATGTATCCTTATAAGCTCTTTCTATTAACAGAATTATCTATAAATAATGCATCACTAGTATAGATAAATGATTGCGCTTTACCTCTACCGTCTCTTCCGTTATCTCGTCCTTTGTCGCGTATTCCTTTATCTCTCCCTTTACCATTTATTCCTTTCTTATCTCCTCTATAGTAAATTACTCTACTCCTTGTGCTATATAGGTACTAGTCTCTAATATAGCATCGTAGAAGCTGCTTCTCTTAGTAGGGATATAGGACAGACTAGTAGGTCTGTATTAGAGATGGAAGCGTTAGACGGATTAATTAGTAATTAGTAGAGAGGAGTTCCGATTCTATTATAGAAGTGTTTAGAAGACGCCCTTTAAGATCTATCTTATACTAGTTAGCTATATTCTTAATATAGGCTTCCTAAGATAGCCATAGGAGCCTTTAGCTACAATTATATAGCATATAGATTCCTAGGAACCATTTTAGCTCGCTAAGGGTACTTATCTAGTATTTCTTGCTTAGCTCCTTAATTACTTCTTAAGCTTTCTTCTTATCTTTTTTTATTTTTTTTTATTTTTTATATCCATTGTATTATACTACGTATAATACTGCGTATGCAGTCTCTAGGCTATAGCGCTATAGTTCTATATACATAAATCCTTCCTAGGCAGCTTAATATGTACTAGTAGCTAAATAGACACTCTAGCCTGTTTTTAAAAATGCTAGGGGAGCTTTAGCCTATTGGTGTTTTCCGTTCTAGTATTTTACTCACTATAGTCCGGTTTATACTAAGAAAATCACACTAAGGAAATCTTAGCTCTTTTATCTATTTCTGCTATATTCTGCCATTCCTAGAGTAAAAAAGGCGCTCTAAAAGATAGACTTTAATTTTAATAAAATGGTTTTATATATAAAAATAAGAGAAACCTAATAGCTTGCTAGCTTGGAAGCAGCTACTAATTACCCCTATATAACTTTTTTCAATTTTATACCCTATTTCTCCTCCTTACTTAAGAAAAGGGTAGGGAATTAGTAATTAGTAGGTACTCTCCCTAAAAGTAACCTACTAATAGTATTCTATAAGGCGAACCTCGCTACATAAACCCGCTCCCATTAGGAAATTTTTTACAAGGTTATCTATATAGGGTATAAATACCAGTTTACCTATATACCTTATATTTAACATGCTAATAGTAACACGGGCCAGCCCCTCTCCCCTACTATAGCCACTCCTAGTATATCTGCGGTACGCCTATAAAGTAGAGGTTGTCTATAGCCTAATAGCTATAGACTAGTTATAGTAGAGGTCATCTATAGCGTAATAGCCATAAACTAGTTGTGGTAGAGGTTGTCTATAGCGCGATGGCTGTAAACTGGTTATAGTAGAGGTTATCTGTAGCGTAATAGCTGTAGAGGTCGTCTACAGCGTAACGGCTGTAGACTGGTTGTGGTAGAGTGGCTGTTATCTGCGTCCGTGCGTCTGCGACGCGTCTGCGGTACGCCTACGGTGCGTCTGCCATACTAGCCATCTGCAGTAGATTGGCTGTCTGGGGAGACAGGTTATAGTGGAGTTGTTAGTTATAGTATTAGTTATCTATAGCAGACAGTTTATAGTAAAATTGTGGTTGCGGTATTGTTGTAGTGACGTGTCTTTAGGGGCTATGTAGCGTCGTAGTGACGCGTCTTCAGGAGGTATATAGCCAGCGACGCCCGGGCGACGACGGCGGAGGAGCAAAGGGAGGCGACAGTAAAGACGAAAGGGAGGCGACGGCTTTCTTCTTATCTATCTTTTGGTAGCAAAAGACAATATTATTAACATAGAAAAAGACAACTATTTTACCTTTTAGTATAATACACGGCTTTTAGGATACCTCTTTAAAACCCAATTCTGTTAGCGAGCTCGTAAGATTTTTCTAAATTAACAATAATAATCGTCGTAGTCCGTAAAGGACTTTTCTTAAGCGTAGTACTTTATCTTTCTTTCCTTTATTAAACCCTAGCGGTAGCTTTATATAGACAACTTCGTTAAGATCGTAATAGATAAACACGTTAACTGCATCTGTCTGTGTTATCTCTAGGTCGAATTTTATGGTAATCGCCATAAGAGTCCAGTAGGTCGTACTCGCCAATGCAGTAGCTTTTGTAGGTAGATCTTATTAAGCTAAGAATCTACTGTCCCTTTGCGTGCTTTTTTAATAATTACATCTTCTAAGCATTTGGCGGTACTGTTCTAAGCTTAGGTATAGCGCTAAAGGCTTAAATATAATTCCTTAGCGCTTCCTTAAGGTCAGTCTAGTCAATATAGAGGTTAAGATAGGGTTTATTAATATTCTAATCTAAGGACCTTTATAAGACCTAACACTTAATCTTAGCGAGACTGCAGTGTTAACATTCTATTATTTTAGGGCCTTGCTCCTAGGGCGTTAATACCTAAATAATAAAGGCTTATAGGTCCTAGATGCCCTAAACATAGATACTATAGTCGTGTATTACCTTTTAAATCTAGACAAGCGTCTCTTAACGATGCGCCACGCTTCCATTAGCGTTATGGCAGTCGGCTTAAATTAAAAGCTAATTTTAGGCTTCCTAATTAGACGTACTTAATAGTCTATTATCTATAACGTGGACATTAACGTCGCTGTAGCCTATTCTAGGCTGCCGGTAATAATATATTCGTATCTTAGGGCTTTCCTAAAGTTATAAAAATAAGAGAGATTATTAAAGATATAAAGAGTAGTTCCTAAGTCAAGAATAGTCAATAGCTTTAGTAGATGGAGTTAACCAGTGTAAAACGATTCTAAGAATATTATATTAAGTTCTCCTTTAATCTTAACTATCTCCTAACTCTTATCCTATTATTATTAAGCTTTATTAGCATCTAATTCCTTAAGCTTAAGTCATTCTACTTAGGCAGCTAGATCCTTGTCATGCTCTACCTTTATAAGCACCCTTTTTATATATATACCTACGGCTTTAAATCCCTTAGGCCTCTTACACTTAAATAAATACCAACAGTTAGGAAGGGTATGTCTCCTTATATCGTATATCAGGCATTTTAGGTTCTTTAACTTCTTAGAAGACGTCTCTTTAGTTAAATTTGTCCCTGCCCTTTTTTAACTATAAAATAAGCTATTCCTTCTTCCCTTTTAGACTTTAGCAGCAATAGAGATATTTTTTTCAGACTCTTCTATAAAGTCTATATTAAATACACTCCCTCTAGTAGTTAAGGATAGTATAACTTTTAAGAGGTTTGCAAATGCTTCTTATAGCTCCATTATTACTTTACAGTATTCTAATAAGTAAGCCTTTTTGGTATTATTTGCCTATTCAATGTATATAACAAAGTAGGTTTCGCTTATAGGTTATATTGTATTTACAAGGTCTATTAGCCAGATTATATTAGTTATCTATAGAAGTTCGTGCTTTTCTACTATCTTTATTGCATGTTCCCATTAGTTAAGCTATTGGGTAATTTTTGTCTGCTTAAGTCCCTTAAGCAATCCTATATATTATAGCTACACCTTCCTTATTATAAAGTTCTTTAAGGGCTTAGTGTCTTCTTTTAATTAAATTAGCCATTCTTTAACTGTAAGGGAAAGATTAAGCAGTAGCTTCTTTTAAATTAATACTATAGATATAATCTAGGTGCGTATCTATTAAAGATAATCTTCCTATCTTAGGAAATACTTTATATTCTGGTTATAGTATTGTCTACTATTCTCGTATGCTTTTTGTTAAGTCGTTAAGAGCTATATATATAAGGTTGCGTCCTTATTAAAATCTATAACTTTTAGATAGGGTGGTTCTTAAAGTAGACCTTATTAAGGTGCTGCATTAGTAGGGTTAATATGGGCCCAAATTCGTTTATCTACGAGGGCTTGTATTTGCCAGATTTATTGCTCCCAGTCTTCTAGCTTATTGAGGATAATCGTATTCAACAAACTCGTTGGTGGAGTCATTTGACTAATAGGCAAAGAGGAATTGAGATGGAATTTTATCGACAGGATCGTCCTTTGACGATTAAGGTGGAATCTCGTGGAATCTTGTAGATTCTTGTGTCAGAATCGTCCTGTGACAATTAAGGTAGAATTTCTGTCAGAGTCTATATCCTTTAATAATAAGGTGTTAGAGTTTAACAATAAGGTAGAATTTCTTTAAATAATTAAGTAATAGCTGAATAGCTTCTTAAGTTGGCGGACTAGGCTTATAACCGTTAGAAAGCGCATATAGAGCAGTTTATTAATAAAATGGGTTAATTAATTAATAATCTTAATCTTGTCTTAATCATTAATTAACCTAGGGCCCTTAAGGCTCTAAGCTATAAGGAGATTTACAATGCACATACTCTGTGCATATAACTTGTACACGTAACCCACGCATTTAGAGAGTATAGATTATCTAATAATTACAAATAGCTCTAAGGGCAAAATCTAGAATATTTAGTAATGGTATAGTTACGGGAGGGGGTATATGTTTGCGTCCCTAAACATCATTATATAATGCGATTTTTGGCATAGAAAACTAAAAGTCTCTCTAGGAAATTAACTCTAAAAAATCTATTACCCCCTACTAATATTATTTATATCCGTAGTAGGGTTAAGCCAAGTTATAGAGACCTTCCCTATATAAATATTAAGTATAGCGTAAGGTAATTGTTATAGGACGGAGGCAGTAGCTATAAAGCGTATGTATTTAAAGAGTCTATAAGACGTTACGCGATCGATTGTAAGGGTTAAGGGCGTAAGGAGGTGATATACCTACGCGTAGCTAACGTAAGCTGTACGCGAGGCGTACGCGAGAGCACGGGGCTCTCCTATAGAGGCGGAGCTCCGGCGACGCTATGGTTACTATATACATATAAAAGGGACACTTAAGGTATAGAGAAAAAAAAGGGGTATCGCTAAAGGCTTGGGATAACATTATATAATAAGACTTGGCACTTAAGAATCCAACTAATTAGACAACTTTAACCGCTGGTTAAAGTTCCTAGATATCTTAACGATTTTTAGTTATATAATCGCACTTTACTATTATATAATAGCAATCTACGGCAATTTAATGGCAATCTAACGGCAACTTGCCCTTACGTGGCAATATATAACGGTTTAACTCTATAAGGGTTCCCATAGGGGATTAGGCACGAAATCTCTACTTAGGCCCAGTTTCTATGGGTTTATATAGTAAAAGTCGCTAATTAAATCCTTTGCATTTTTAAAGTCTTCCCATAGTTGCCATTCTAGCTAATCTATATTAAATCCTATATAAATAGCTCTGTAGTAGAGCCACCGTCCTCTACCTTTACCAAAGTATTTAGAGTTAATAATTCGTTTAATGGTCTACTCCTTGTGGTTTTCGTCTTTATTTTTATCTTAGATTAGTACTAGTAGGGGTTTAGGCTATATCTATCCTAGTAAGGGGTTAGGCTAGTAAAGGTATAGTAGCTATAGGTGGAATACGGGCCATATCCTATAGGTAGCTAGGGCAGGCAGGAGCTCTAGCTTATATACAGCTCCCCTATTAATAACTTATTTAATTAAATAGGGGCCAAGGTTCTTATAATTAAGTAACTTTATAGGCCTTTATGTAGAGATATTATATATATCTAGCTATACCTAGTCGCCAACACACATCTCCGATGGTGGCGTTTTATAGCGGTTGGTAAAGTAGGCCTACTTTACTTAAGCCTAGACCATTTCTCCCTTGCAGTAGTTAAGTAGATTTTTCATACGGTCTGCATACTAGTCGGTAAGTAGCATCTTAAGGCGTTTTCTATATAGTAGTTTCTTATTAATAGGTTCTGGTAGCTCTATACTAAATTAGGGGTAGTAACCCTTATTCGCGAAGAATAGGGTAAGTCCTATAGTAGTTAAAACATAGTTATTCGCTATAAATTTACCTAGTAGAAGGTAATCTACCTAGTTATCTTAACTATAGGTAACTACCTATTATATATACGCTTTTATACTAGCGTTAGCGTTTTCTAATTACCCAGCAGTTTTGTAATAAAAGGATATAAATATCTTAACGGAGATGCCAAGGCATTGGAAGATTTGTCTCTATACGTTAGAGTTAAACTATATGCCTTAGTCGGACGTAATCAAGTTAGGTAACCTATATAATTGGTAGACTTCGCGAAGGAAGGCGTTAGTGACGTTACTAACGACTACGCCTTTGGTTCGGACGTAATGGCGCTCTTTTATAAGTCGGCATATTATTATAAGGATGTTCTTGTAGGTACAGCCGTATTATTTATAGGGTGGTAGGTTAATAACGAAATCTATAGTAATATCTGCCCATCGTTGTATAGGTACTGGTAGAGGGTATAGTAGTCCTTAGTACTCTATATTAAAGGCCTTAGCGCACTTATAGCCGTAGTAGGCGCCTATAAAACGTTTAACTAAGTCTATTATTTTAGGCCAGAAGTAGTATTAACTAAGTAGCTTATATATCGGGAAAATATTCGCAGGATAAGATTTAAGTAGACTTTGGTTTTCACGTTTCGCGTAATTAACATGCAATTTAACCAACTCAACACGCAATTAACCAACTTGACACGCAATTAACCAACTTAACACGCAATTTGACCAACTCAACACGCAATTAACTAACTTAACACGCAATTTAACTAACTTAACACGCAATTAACTAACTTAATATGCAATTTAACTAACTTAACACGCAATTAACCAACTTAACACATTTAAAAGTTAAATAACACGCAGTTAACCTACTTAACAACTTTAAAAGCTAACTATATATTCCTTAACACGCAGTTAACCTACTTAGCAACTTTAAAAGGTAACTATATATTTCTTGACATGCAATTATATATTTAACTAGTATATATTATCTAATATAATCTTATACAATCTTATATAGTCTTATTACTTGG
>Ga0307507_10001613_pt1 | contig 49900 bp, 13 predicted proteins | sample 7_EM_MG_FD_207223 | JGI IMG/M metagenome (GOLD analysis project Ga0307507, IMG submission 207223) | Populus trichocarpa ectomycorrhiza microbial communities from riparian zone in the Pacific Northwest, United States - 7_EM | ecosystem: Host-associated > Plants > Roots > Unclassified | place... | reverse complement strand
TGTTAAGTTACTAAAGTTAAGAGATCCTATTACAGGACAAGATTATAACGCGATTTTAGTAATAGTGGATAAGCTAATAAAGTGGGGATACTTTATAGCATGCACTAAAGAAATATTAGTAGAAGATATCGCTAGAATCTATATAAAGAAAGTATTCACAAGACATGGAGCACTAGATAAGATTATATTAGACAGAGATCTAAGATTTATAGCAGTATTTTAGGAAGTATTTCTGGCAGAATAAGGGGTTTGCGTAGCAATATCTACAGCGTATTATCCGCAGACGGATAGATAAACGGAAAGACTAAACTAGACACTAGAACAGTATTTAAGGCATTATATTAATTACGCACAGAACAATTGGGTATTGTTATTACTAGTTACACAGTTTATATACAACGCAACACTATAAGAAGGAATAGGAATATTACCATTTAAGGTAAATTATGGATATAAACTAAGAACGTCGTTATCACTACATTAAGTAAAAAAGACGAGTAGCATAGCTAAATAAAGAATAGAGATATTAATGAATCTTTATAAAGACCTTAAGGAAATAGCTAAACTAGTATAAGAACAAATAAAAAGGTACTATAACGCTAAGAGATCTAAGGGACCAGATCTTAAGGAGGGAGATAGAGTATAGCTACTATATAAAAATTTTAAGAGTTAACGATTAAGCAAGAAGTTGGACCATGTTAGACTAGGACCTTTTAAAATTAAGTAAAGGATTTTATTAGTTACGTATAAGTTAAACCTACTAGCCAAAATAAAGATCTACCCTATATAATATATCGCAATGCTAGAGCTAGCACACGGGAATATTAAGCCACCAGTCTATAAGGCAGACACATATAGAGGACAAGAGGAAGATAAATAGCAAGTTTTAAAGATTATTAGTTACAAGGATATAGATAACAAAACGTAGTATAAAGTAAAGTAAATAGGCTATAATAAGACTACCTAGGAACCACTAAGCAACCTAGAGAACGCTATAGGAAAGGTAAAGAAGTATTAAAAGAAAGAAGGTTAGGGAGCGTTAAAAAAGGATCGCCAAAGAACGAGTCACCTAAGGGGGACCTAAGAGGAGCAATTGCCAAGCTACTTGGAGTTGTTTTCCTTGCAGGAGAAAAGCCAGTCCTTTTATTACCTAGCTTGTCAAGACCCTATTAAACAAGCCTCTACTCCTTAGAATGGACCTTCTTACGCACTTTCTTAAGATAAAGAAGACGGGCAGAGGCCGATAGACGGGCTTTAAGGGCACGCTATTAAGTAGCTGCAGCCTTCTGCTCTACTTCCTGCGAATAATAAAGTTTATCTAAGGCGCTTAAGAGCTTACCGTCAAGTTTTACAGCGGTAGATTAAATATAAGACCTTATAACAAGTTACTTAGGGAACTCGAAGACTGTTAAGAGTTATAGGACGCGTATATTTAGCGTTAGAAACTAAACGAACGTCATATAGCAATCAAACGTTTAACTTAGTACACTCTAAGTAGGAAGAGGGTTACTAGGACGAAGAACTCGCTAGCGCAACATATACTAACCCCTCTTTCGCATAACGAGAACATGGAGACGGCATAACTTCACCAAGCGACAGTATAGCAGCCACAGTACGGGCACGTCGTTGGAACGAAGAAGAAGAAGAAGAAGCTTTAGGTATAATAAGTAAGAATATTAACCAGATTAATTAGACGGACATTATACCTCTAATAAACAACTTGGAGATGTTAGGAATCTTTAAGGACAAAGATAAAGAGAAGGGAGATAGTGTTACAGACGCTTTAAGTACAATGTTATAACTACTTAAAGAAGAGTCGGCGGAAGCTAGTTAGTTAATATAGGTACGGTCTAGGATGGAGCCAGTAGAGCTATGTAACGAGGAATGGTAACCAAGGTCACGTAACGTGCTCTATAAGGTCTATAAGGTCTACGAGGTCTGTTATATACCTTATATACCTTACATACCTCACATATAAGAGAGGATTTCTTAGGAGTATAGTTGTGTATTTAAAGGACCTCAGTCCCTACCGTAGATAGTTCTCTCCTTGTAGTGAATCTTAGAATACAATTGGAGTTAATCTGTTAGGTGTTAGAAAACAAGCCCGCAACGATATCACGTAATGAGACTTGTAGGAGACATCTCTTGGCAGGAATTTGACCAATCAGACAACTTCGACCGTCGGTCAAAGTTCCTCGAAATCTCTTCAACCACCTATATAGAAAATAAGCAATATACAAAGTTTTTAGCTCCATAGCCTCAATTCAATAGGTTATAAGCCCGGGTTTGCGCCTAATAGGCTAAATCTAATTGCTTTATTATTGTTACGATATTTGCTATCGCAATATCACCACACAGGCGTAAAAAGTTGGTGAATGTTTACCTAACTTACAATGCTAAAAACCTATAACGAGCAGCTACGTAGCTGCTAACTACGGACTCTATGCTAAATGCATAAGAGGATCCTACTAAGGACAAGCCTAACACAGTCCGTGATCAAACCGCGGTACTAGAGGCTTAGGAGGACCTCTTATTTAGTAAACAACCTTACTATTAAAACAGAACGATAGAGTTTTGAGAACAAAGCTCTATAACAACCGTATTAGTGGCAGATTAGAAGAAGCTTATTAAAACTGCCTATACTGGCTAAGGAACATACTAAGTCAAAACCTATACTACACAAATACTTCTTATAAAAGGAAACCAATCTGACAACATTATCTTAACAAGGCCTATAAACTACCTACTATAAACTACCTATAATATAAAGCCCCGCCAATATAAGCGACGAACATACCGCCTAAGTCTCTATTCAAAAGCTTGCTAGACGGGAAGACTAGCTAATATTTAGTATTAATGTACAAAACCACCTCTAATCTAAGAACATTGAGTGGGTCCTTAATAATCCACCACAACCTCTTCCTATACTTAAATCGATTAAGGAGAAATGGGCGGACTTAGGCTTTACTAGTAAATAGCTAAAAATTAAACCAGCTAACTTAGTAAAGGAATAGGAGAAATACAAGGAATAGCTAGCCTATACAGCCGGTTTTATTAATCAGAGCGTTAGCAATATCTATAAGCCATTTATATTAAACACCGGACAGGCGCTTAAAAAATGGAAAGCGTTAAAAGAATGCTTTGAGGATCTTAATCCGGTAGCTATTACTAACATTATAGCTACCTTCTTTACTAAACGCGTTTAAGACTTTAAAAACATAGAGGAGTTTGTCTCCTATATTATATCAAACCTTAATCATCTTATCAAAATGAACTAACCTATTAACTACAAGGTCCTCGCCTAAGCGGCCCTCCTATACGGGGTTAACTCTACTAGCTACGCTTAGTTTAAAATAATAAAACGAACAAATTAGACGCGGGAAAATACCAACCCATAAGCCTTAGGCAAGGAACTTATTATCTTCGACAGCGAGCTTAATTAGGAAGTCTCTACTACACTAATAGTACAATTAAACGATAGAGGGCCTACAAAGAGAAAAATAGCGCCAGTTAGGATATGCAAATACCCTAACTGTATAAGATATAACAGAACTACGCACTATAAAGAAGACTATTAGGAGAGGAAGCCAGACAACGCTCTAAAAGAAATTAGTAATAGGATCCGCTTAAGGAAGAAGTAAAGGACTTAAGCGCCTATCTAGCTTAATAAATACTCTAGTTGAGCTAAGCTTAACGCAAATCCATAACAAGAGCTTATAGCAGCGGTCATATAAGCTCGACTAAGTAGGCACGACTTTATCTACAATACCGCCGCTACCGTCCACTGCTGCAATAACCGTGAACTTCTTTTCAACTATATCAATAACAACACCTCGTTAGGTATAGTTGGTCCCTATAAAGCTTAATTAGAAGGCAAAGGATCTATCTCTATACAAACCGCACTACCTGATGGAAGCCACGGAAGCACGCTTACTCTATATAATATTCTTTACGTGCCATATTTACCAGCAAACCTACTATCTAGAAGCTGGCTTAAGGAAATAGGCGTCTTCTTTAACAATAAGACTCATAAACTTGAATATAACAACAAGGTAATAGGATACGCGCCTAAAATTCAACAACTCTACCTAATTCGGCAGTACAACCACCAGTTAGAATCGGTCCTCTATACCATCAAAAACGACAAAAGTCTACCTATTTAGCATCACCGATTTAGCCACCTTAACTACAGCAACCTCAGACGCTACCTAAATAAACTTGGTATTAAGTTTAATGACGTTAGCAATAAATACTATAAGCCTTGCGCTCAATCTAAAGCCCAAAAGAGGTACAATAGAACACCCTAAAAATGAGCTATATGGCCGTTTTAATTCATCCACACAGATCTAGTAGGGCCTATTACCCCCATTGGCTTTAAAGGCGAAAGATACTACATATCTTTTACCAACAACTATATAAGGTTCACTACAATCTATACCGTCCATACAAAGGACGAGTGGCTCAATACTCTACAGAGGTACTATAACTGGATCCACACCAAATTCGACCTCAAAATCGCCAGAATTTGTACCAACTACGGAGCGGAGCTTTATAGCAAGAAAGCAACTACCTGGATAAACGATCTAGGTATAGAATTCGAACCTGCCGCCTTATACGCTTAAGAAGAGAACGGAGTAGTAAAGCGCTCGCAGCGAACCTCCACTGAGATTACCCACTCAATAATCCTCGCAGGCAATATACCAGACTTCCTATGGCCTAATGTACTTCTTATAGCCATACATATCAAAAACAGACGCCCTATAAGAGCTCTTAATAGCATATTACCTTACAAAAAGCTTAAGGGTAAACCTCCCTTAGTATACCACCTAAAGGCTCTAGGATCTACTGTCTATTCCCTTATAGCTAAAGAAGATCGCGTAAAATCAGCTAGGTTCGCTCTATGAGCAAAGAAGGGTGTTCTAATTAGCTATAACAGCAAGACAATCTATCACGTTTAGCTACCAGATAAACAGAAAATTAAACGGCTTAAAGACATCAAAATCTACAAAGGTAATATTAGTTTAAAGACTACCACTATATTTACGGAAGAATCTATAGACTCGTCTAATAAGCAAGGGAGGGAAGACACTACTACTCCTCAGCCAAAGCCTCTATCAAGAAAAAGACAACAAAGAATTAATCAAAAGGAAGGCTGTAATAGTTTACCCCGCGGGCTTAAGTCTCTGCCCAAAAACCTCACTATAACCACTACTCGATCAGGCCGCTAGATGTTAAGAATTGACCTACTAAGCAACCCTACTGCCTTCCTTATAAGCCTCACGGGTACAGACCAAAGCCTTAACCAATAGGCTAATAATATTAATAAGCTACTAAGCAACTGGGACAACAAAATAGGCAATAAACTAATAGCCCTTCTATCTACCTTTCCTCCACAATCTACACCTTAAAACCCTCACTCAAACGATCGCGATGCGGTCAATCCTATAGCTCTACTAGCCGGCCATATTAGATATACTGGCTCACCTAATCTCAAAACGTACACATCTACTACCTTAATCAACGAAGATAAGCCTTATATATACAACCAAGCAATCAACGGCCCAAACAGCGAGGAATGGATAAAAGTAATAATAGAGGAGGTAGGGTCTCTAATTAAAAACTAGACATAGGAGCTTATCAACCTTGCCTCCCTTAAGCCTCCTTATAAGCCTCTCGCTGGTAAATAGGTATTCAAAGTTAAAAAGGGAAAGAATGGCGAGGTCCTCCGCTATAAAGCTAGATGGGTCGTCAAGGGATATTTACAGTAGTATGGTGTCAACTACGACTAGACCTTTACTGCAGTAGTAAACCTATGGCTTTTAGGGCTCTATTCGTGATTGCTGCCTACCACAACCTTAAAATTAAACAGATGGATGTTAAAACCGCCTTTCTCTATAGACTAATTAATCAAGAACTCTATGTTATTATACTAAAAGGCTACAAAGAAGCTGGCAAAGTCTGCCGCCTTAAGAAGGCCCTCTACGGACTAAAACAGTCACCTTAAATCTGGTACGAGACGCTCTTAAAGTTTCTACTAGAAAAACTTGGACTTTACCATCTACACACGGATCACAGTATATTCGCCACCAGTAAAGAATAGAAAGGTTTAATCATTTCTGCCTATATTAATAACACTAAAATTATCTACAAAGATATAGCGGTAGTTAATTAGGCGAAAGCAGAGCTTAAGGCAGCCTTTTAAATAATAGATCTTAGGCCAATAAGCTTTTACTTAGGCATAATAGTTACGAGAGATTAAATAAAGAAGAAGATTATACTCTTATAACAAGCCTACCTTATTAAAGCTTTTAAACGTTTTAGATTGCAAAAGGCTAACACCTTACTAGTACCTATAAAGCACTCAATTAAGCTTATAGCCAATTAAGAAACTACTAGCGAGGACGACATCAGAAGATACCAGAGTATAGTCGGTTCAGTTATGTTTCCTATAATAGAAACAAGGCCAGATATCACCTTTGCGGTATTAACAGTAAGCCGTTTCGCCTATAATCCTACCTCTACCCATATAACGGCCGTAAGACTTATCCTTTAATACCTAGCCGGCTCGCTTAATAGAGGAATTACCTATAGAGGCAATAAGAACCTAGACCTTACACCAATTAGCTTTAATAACGCCAACTAGGGACAAGACAAAACCACAAGACGCTCTGTATTGGGCTTTGTGTTTATGTTAAATAGAGGACCAATTTTATAGAAATTAAAGCTACAAGCTACCGTTTTACTATTAACATATTAATTAGAGTACATGGCTCTAACGGCTATAGTAAAAGAGGCTACGTGGCTTTGACTTTTACTTACCAAACTAGGTGTACTAGACTAGAGCAAACAGTTTGCTAAAATCTTAATTAAAACCAACAACTAAGCTATAAAAGCGTTGGCCGAAAATCTAGTTTAGCATAGTTAAACGAAGCACATCGACATCTAGTTTCACTACGTAAGAGATAAGATAAATAGTAACAGAATCGACCTCGTATACATTGCTTTAATTAATATAACGGCCGACGGCCTTACTAAGCCTCTCGCGGGTCCTTAGTTCTACGCCTTCCTTAAACACCTTCGGATGGTGTAGAAACTCAATTAACTACACTAGGCCTTAATAGGAAATCAGTACACGATTAGTAGATCCTTGGAGAATACGCTAAACAACGCCTTAAGGCCTTAAAACAAGCAACAGAACTTAACCTTAATCTACTAACCTACCACTTAAACCTACTACTCAAACCTGCCACCCGAACCTACTACCCAAATCCAACGGCCACAACATCAGGGAGGGCTCATACCGGTAGGAAGGATGGATATACTTTAGGAGAGATATAGGGCGAGGCTACAGGGCCTCTAGAGCTCTATGGGCAATATAGAACACCTATAGGGAGGTGCTGCTAAAATTTTAAGAGACGTTTTATGAAAGGAACTCTAGTGACCCTTATTAAGCAACCCTACACCCTTATATACAGTGTATATAGCGGTATCGTTAACTAAGCTTAAGGGAGGGTGTTAGAAAACAAGCCCGCAACAATATCACGTGATAAGACTTGTAGGAGACATCTCTTGGCAGGAATTTGACCAATCAGACAACTTTAACCGTCGGTCGAAGTTCCTCGAAATCTCTTTAACCACCTATATAGAAAATAAGCAATACATAGAGTTTTTAGCTCCATAGCCTCAATTCAACATTAGGCAACTACTCCACCAGTTATTATTACGTTGTTGATTTGTTCTTACCTATATACCTAGCCCAATAATAGGACCCACCGTAGTTCCTGCTATAAGGTTCCGTTACATCTACTATAGGGGTGTTATATAATAGTAGGGTTATCCGTGGCCTTAGGGGCTTCTAGGGGATTAGCGTTGTTCTTACTCCTCTTAGCTCTCGTTATATCTTCTAAAGGTTGTTCTTTATATTCTATTGGTACGTCCTCTTCCCTATTAGCTAGATCTCCGCAATTTAGAAGTCGTCTATATTAGTATCCGTTCTATTTCCGTAAGTAGAGTCCTCCTTAACTATAGTCCTTTAGGGGAGTATCCTTGTTAGTACAGAGTTCCTGCCGGCCTTACGGCGGGTATCTTCTTGGGCGAAGGCTAGGTCGCGGTTCCTAATATCTTACTAGTAGGTAGGATTAGCCTTCGCGGCTAACGTCTTACGGTTAGTGCGGATTTCCCTAATAAAGGAGGGTAACTTTAGTCTATTCTCCGGCTAGACAAACTGTCTTTATTAAACATTTAGCTAAATATTAAAGTAGGACATCTATTTTTGGCTAAGAATTATGTTGTGTAACCCTAGGTCTAGGATATAGAAGGGGATACTGAACTAGCGTTGTCTATTAATAGCGATATATAGCTTTAAAACGTAGGTAACCGGTATACTGGCTTGACCGTTGTAGCCTTTTACTTAAATAGGCTTCTCTAGTTAGGTAGTATTTATATTTAAGAACTTAGCAATATTATTTATAACGTATTCCACTATTACCTCGGTTATACCATCACCTCGGTTAAAAATGCTTGGCGCTACTAACTTATGTTTCTGCATCGTTATTATCGCTACAGGAACTATCTGAAAAAATATACTAAGTACTCGCATCTAACTCAGAAGACTCCCCTTCAGCTACTTAATACGTTCGCGTGTTATGCCTAGTCCCTCCACAATTTCCACAGCGTTGTAGAGCTGGTTAAGCTCTGTCTTGACTATCCCTACTATAAGCCTTCTTTGATGGCTGGACCGTCGTAGACGGTCTAGGAGCTATTAGATCAGCTGCCTCCCCATACTCTAGTATACCACCTTTCTGGATACGCTTCCTCTTACGCGCTTTTCGCTTGGTTATTACTACTAATTGCTCTTTAAGCTCGGTAATGCGGGAGGCTTAAAGCGCGTTTTGGTGCAGTATTAGTTTAGCGCCTTTAATAAGCTGTGAGAACCCGTTCTGGGCTGTTATAGGCGATCTAGTAAAAGAGTCGCTTATAAGCTTTAATTGCGATCCAAATTTAAGCGTATTGCTTAGGGTCTTCGACTGCCACGGCATCTCTAGTGGTAAGGGTGCTGGTGGGGTACGCAACTGTACTTTAAGGCGATTAAGGACCACAGCTGTGTCTATAGGGACTAGCCCTAATGCCTTAAAGGCCTTCTTACAGTTCTTTATTGTAAATACGTTAAAAAACGCGTCTCTAAAGGCTAGTAAGAAGCCTTCTTTATTAATATAGAAGATGCGCTAGCGTGCTAAGTCTCTAACGCAATAAGAGTACTTTAGCTTTAACGGTAAGAAGTAAACTATATCTAGCGGCTGGAGTATATGTGACGAATGGGCTGGTATACAGAGCGTAAGGATATTGTTTTTAAGGCAGTAATCCTTAAAAAGCTGTGATTGATGGCTCTCGTAACCGTCTAAGATGAGTAACTGGTACCCCCCCACCTAATATGCCTTTGTATGCGCGTTAAAGTGCTTTAACCACGCGACTCTAAGCTTGTTGTTTGTCCAGCCGTTTTTAAAGACTAAAAGTTTCCAGTTACGCGGTATAGACGTCTCCTTATACTATGCTAAAATGTGGACGCGCCCTTTATAGATAATAAAAGGTAGGGTTGTATACCTAGTGGCGTAAATACTCTGGATAACGGTAACCTACTCTTAATCGCCTAGCTGAACAAGCTTAGGTTAAGCACATCTCTTAAAACCCGTAACAACTTTTATAAACCTAATAACGCCTATTTAGAAGCCTGTCTTATTAAAGTTGTGTACATCATCATCCTAGACGCCATACTTGGTTTTAGTCTCCTTAATAAGTTTAAACCACGCGCTAATCACCTTAGAATCTTCCTGGAGTATTCTCTAACGGTCCTTTGCTTGATTAAAGGCCATTTTAAGCTTATCTAAACGCGTTACGAACCTCTCTGCCTAGCGCTTGCCTACTAGCTCTTCACCCTGCGCAGTTAACAGTTTATCCGCCATATCTGCCACCTTATATAGCCAGGGAGAAAACCCTCGCGAATCAAGGTTGAGGATATATTGGACAATTGTCTGCTCTTCGGTCGAGGTGAGCTTATGGCGGCCGTTGCGTCTATCTTAGAGATTTGCGATTCCGTTGTATCAATCAGTTAACGTTAAAGATGGTACGTTAAACGCGTTGGCAGCACGTCAGAGGCTTTTAAATTCGCGATTATAATAGGCAAGAAGGGCAAGCTCAATTCTGCCTTCTTGGTTTAGCGCTGGCGCGTTTTGTTATTAAGACATATCGCGTTAATAGGATAGTTGGTGGTGCCAAGCATTTTTGACTAAGGTGATGGTGTGACCGAGGTAATAGTGGAATACGTTATAAGTAGTATTTATAAAGGCAAAGCTATTTACTCTAGTGTTAATAAGGGTAGTTATATTAACTCTATATCCATTTTAAAATACTGTATATGGAACCGTAAAGTGTTTTCTACCTATTAGCTAACTTAGATTAATCTCTTTAAGATTAATAAAATACCCTAAAGGGGAGTTTTTCCCTAGGGTTCTTCTTTTCCTGACTTATTAGATATTTCTTCTTCTTTTATCTCCTTAATATTACCTATATCCTTTAGCTCTAGGTAGGACGTAGTAAAGTAACTATAGTAGGGTTAATTAGGGTGTTGCAATAAGTATTAGTTAAAGGTATAGTACGTAGTAGGTCGGGCGAGGTTCGTGGGTAGGTAGTTATAACCGCTTTTAGTATAAGGGCGGTTGTAGTTTATCTTCCAACGCTAGCTTCCGTTAGTATAGCAGATAGGTTACGGTCGCTATAGGGCCGCTTTGGTTAATTAGAACGAGTATTAATTTATTTTAGTTCTAAATCCAGCAACAAATATTAGGCTGCAAGTCTTTAGTAGGTTAGTAGGTTGTCTAAGGCTACCGCAATCTTCTCTTATAGTTAGACTGTTAGCTTGTTGTATATGTCTAAATAATAGTTTTTAGGGGGAACCTGGCCTTTGCCTACTAGGTGTAAGAATTAAGTCTAGAACTCGGTAAAGGATAGGTTTAATTTTATTATTAGGCGATTATAGTCATAATAGGCATCCCGTACTTTATTTAGATTAATATAAATAGCAGCTAGATACTGTATTATCTTATTAATAGATATAAACCAAATAGGTAACTTATCCTTAAACTTAGCCTAAAGGTGTTGTTAGGCGTCCCTAATAGTTCGACTAAAGAGGTAGAGTATTTTAGCTTCTTTAGAGGGGAAATAGTTATGGTTAACACAAAGCTTTCCTTATACCTAAATTCTCTAGTTCTTAAAGGTTGGGTCTATGCCGTCTAATAATGGTAGGGGGTTAGGGAGCTTAATAGACTTTAATTACTTTGTTATTATATCCATACTCTCTAATATATCGCATTTAGTTAAGCGAATGGGTTAACTAAGGCTTTATAAAGGGGAGGCTGGGCTGTTTTATAAGGCAGTAAGGCTTTCCAGGATCTCCTTTAGAGTCTCTTATATACTTTGGGCTTAAAGACGATTAACCTTCTAATTGGCAGTAAGGGCATAAATCTACTTGTGTATACCTATAACGTTGTTATTATCTTTAATTTCTAATCCTAACTAGATCTCGTGTTCCTCTTAGGTAGAGGCAGGTCTTTTAGATAAGCTTGCTTTAGGTACCATTATCAGCTTCCTAAAGTTTATTAGAATTATACAATTCGGTTTTAATTCTGGGGTTCTTTCAGGGGTGCAGGTTAAGTACAGTCTGGCCTATAAAGTGGGATATTATTAGGGCCTTCTCAGGCGTAGTAGTGTGAGTTTTTTAATGTCTAAGTATAACGCGTCGACGCGTCGTTGTAGACAAAGGTCTTCTTTTAGGGTGGGATATTATTAAGACCTTCCTAGGCAGTGTATGGAGAGCTTAGTATAATATAACGGGCTTGTACAAATGCTTCTGAACCAAAGCTTGTAGATTGCTACTATATAAGAATACTAAGCTAAGGAGAAGAAGAAGAAGAAGAAGAATCGTTTAGGGGCAGTAGGTAGACATGTCGCAAGGGCCGCCAAGGCGCTAGTGGTAAGCGGGCTAATAGCGATTTTGTATGCCGGGCATGGAAAATCCTGATTGGTTGAATATGGCAGGTGACGCGCTCTAGCACCGTCACACTTGTCTAGTTTAATAAGGATAAAGTTAGTAAGCTAAATATCTTATCTACTTTTACTATAGGTAATGGTAGTATAGCCTAAGGAATAGGTTAGAAAACGGTAGCTATATAAACTAAATAGGGTATATATAAACCTAATAAATGCTTAGCTGCAGTTTAAAGGTAAGACTTAACTAAACCTAGCTTCTTAGAGCCTGTCTTCTAGTACTAAGTAATCGCCTTTTTAAGCCCTTTAATATTATAGCCGCTAGTAATTATAAATAGGCCTTAATTAATATAAAGTTAACGCGTTAAATCTAGTTCTTATTATGGCGGACGCTGTCTAGTACTGCTAAGAGCTTTACCCCCTATAGCGGCTGCAAGGTCTTACCTTCTAACTGCTATATATAAAGCTTAGTAATAGGAGAGACAGCTATTTACAACTAAGTATTAGACTGTCTTATTAAATAGAGCGTCTAAGGCCTCCTTGTCCTATACCTCCCCTTTCTCCTTTATAGCTTCCTCTCCTATGCCTATAGCGGCTGCCTTTTCCCCTAGCTGCTCTGCCTACTTAACTATCTTCTACCTCTTCTTTACCCACTTACTATCTTTCTATATCTCTTTCTATTTTAACTTCTGTTTTTAATAGCTAGCAGCCCATAATTCTTAGTTAATAACTTACTGCTCTAAAAATAGGTAAAGCCTATCTTTTGTTACCTTGGCACTATCTATATTACCTTTTAGTCTTACGCACTAGTCTTCCTACTCTTTCTGCTTTAGCTTATACGCCCTTATAGTATTTTTTAAGCGCTAGGCCTTGTAAATATCCTATAGCCGTACTGTCTGGGCCTTAAATTTATTTTAAAGGCTATAGAAGGAGGAGGAGGAGAAGGCTAGGGGGGCTTCCTTTAACTATAAAGTAGACTATAGGGTAAGAAGATTCTTAAAAGACTTTATCTCCGCAAGAGGTTAAGGAGAAGACGCATAAGCGCAGTATGGGTATAGGTAAATAAAGCTACTAAATGCGTAAATATTAAAGGGGGAGGAGGAGAAGAGAGCTCTATATTATAGAATTAGAATTATAGTAGGCCATTCTATATAAAATTAAAAGCCCCACGTAAGCCAGGAGCTAGCATAGGTATAAGAACAAGAAGAGGGTTAAAAAAAAGATTATTAAGGCAATGGTAAGGTCAAAGGCGCGCAATAAGGACCTCTATACCAACCCAGTACTAACCTAGTCCTTAAAAACGCGTCTAAAAAGTAGGGGCCACCACTAAAGGGGGGGGGGGTGATATTTAAACGATATATCGCGGACCTTAGGGGTTTATACATAACCTAAGGTTACGCTAAGCTTAACCCCAACCTCCAATACCTTAATATACCTTATAATATTATATAACTAACTAAGCGCTTCCTACTTCCTCTATATTATCGCAATAGTATTAAAGTCTTGCTAACTATATACCAACTTAAGCTCCTCTAAAGTAATATCCGCAGTTTTACCTAAAAAGAAGGCCTAGGCAGTCAGGTTAACTATATAGCTAAGATACTAAAGGCTATAACATTTTTACTGCCTCTCTATTATTTAGGGGTGGAAGGTTCTTAAAATTAAGTTAATGGCTATATTATTACTTAACGCATTATTAAGTATAAAATACCTAATTTAACTTCTAATTCTATACTTACTAACTATATTAAGAACTACCTAGGCTATATTAACGCCGCTATACTTTCCCTTAAGCTACTATAGGGTAAAAAGCTCTGTCTAGTAAGCTTTATCGCGATTAATATAATAGGCAACTATTGCGATAATAGTAAAGTAATTTAGTAACGTCTATAAGTTAAAAGATAGATTTATATTTAAACGAGCTTCTTATAAGTCTTTTTATAGCAACCTCTTCTGCTTTTTAAAAACTCTTATTACCTACTTACGTACTATATTTTATAAAGGGAGTAGCCTTATAAGGTCCTTATTTAGATACTAAAATATTTTAATAAAGTAGACGTTCTTAATTTAGTAAAATGTAATATAGTAGTATATAAGCCACCAAATTAGTAGAAGCTTAAAAGCTTTATACTAGGCCTTCTAAATATAATCCTACTGCAATATAAAGCGGTAAATTAGGCCTTAGCTAAGATCGCTTTGCCCTTCTTATTAAGTTAATAGGCCAATCTCTAGTAGCCTAATACTATTAAATTACTATTAAGCGCCGTTTTTAAATTAGTTGGTATTTATATAAGAGTATAGAGCAACTTACTAAGAGGCTTATACTTTGGATCCTTCTTCTAATCTAGGTAGTAGTAGTAGTAATAATATTAAACGCCTATAGCCTTTTAAATAATTATATATCTTTTTTCTTTATCCTATATATATAACGACTTTATATAGGCCTTTGCTTTCTATACCAGGATGGTTGTTAATAAGTCAATAACGCTTCAATTAATATTGATATTGATTGGTTAATATTAATCAATATTGATAACTTTGTTAATAATTAAACATCTAAGCTAGCCTAAGCTCATTATTTGTAATACCACTCCATTTCCAATGTTTTAAGCACTCTACTCTCTTAATATTTTCAGCTCCTAGTTGCGCCCTTTCCCATAAAATTGTACGACAAGCTCCTAAAAAGACTCTCTTTAGCTTATTGCTTATCGCTAGAATTAATAGAATATTAATTGCGATATACGATAATCTTAGCCAGCAATTTCTTTGCTAATCTTAACACCACTATTTAAGAGTAGATAGCTTCCCAATATTGTACGGTTCTCCATTGCTATAGTCTTCGTACTCATCCTAACTTACTAGCTAAGTATATATTCCTAGATATTAAGTAATCCTATTAAATTTATTAAGATCCCAATCTTAAGAGGGTTTCCTTTTATACAAGGAAGAAGTAAAAGGAGTAGGCGCTTTTTCCTAATAAGACTCCCAAAGCTCTTTAACATTTTATAGTATTAGCTTTTGCTATTTAGCCTTCCAGTTTACGCGAATATACTTTATATAACAGTTTGGATAAAGAATAAGGGCAGCGGCGTAGAGAGGAGAGTTATTAGTTTTACTATCGTACTTATTAAAGGTCTCCCACCCCTTCCTAATTTAGGAGCTAAACTCCTTATTAGAAGCATGCTCAGACCAATATATAGTATTAGCCTTGTCTAGTAGAAACTAGAAATTCTACTTATAAGGGCCTTTTTAAAGTGCTTAACAAGAATATCCATGGTAAAGAGTATTCTATTAATTGTTACGTAGTCTCCTTAAGTTTCTAAAGTTGCTTAATAAAATAGTTAAAGAAATACCTTAGTCGTATAAAGAAATACCTTAGTCGTATAAAGAAATTTCCAGTCCTTTAGATAGAGATACTCTATCTAAAGCGTAGTAAAGTACTTCTTTAAATATATATCAATGGCGCTTAACTATTGTTTAGCTACAGCTAGTATTTAATACCAGCTATTCTATCTCGTTTAGTTATTAAGTGGAATTATTCTTCCTGCTAGATCTTTAAACTTCCTTATATAACCAGCTAAATTGTAGATATGTATAATAATATTATAAAGCTTTCCAAGTGGTCCTATAGCCTAAAAAGATGCCCTTTACTTGGCTTTGCCTTCTACTTTTCCTTTTCCTTTTCATTCGTTATATAACTTAAGCTATTCTATTTTAATTAGGTATTTAAAAAGGAAAGCTTATATAGATAAGTTAATAATATAGCCAGTATAGCGGATCTGTTAGAATGTAGAATCCTAATTAACGTTCTCTTTCTCTTAGAGATAATTAGCTACTATATGGCAAAGCGTATTATTTAAAGTAGCATTATCGCAAATAATAGAACTAAGCTTTTATATAATTCCATAGTCCTAAAGCACTGGAAGAAGAGTAGTAAATTACTCTTCTCTACTATAGTTTGCTACCGTATAAAGGGTAAGGAGTGCTTTAACGAGCTTCTACTAGTATTGGTTAATAAAGTGCACGTAGATCCTAAGGAGAAGAAGCCGGTTTGGAGAGGTCTAAATATTAAGTAAAACATAAATACTTAATAGTGTTAATTAAAGCTTCTTGTGTATAATATCTTTTTAAAATTGCCATAATTTCTTAATCTTTTTTATAACCTTAGAGTGTGCTATAGTAATCCGGCCTTTTACTTCTAAATTTAAAACTTAATAAAAGGTATAAAACTTAGGCCATTTAATAATACGGAATGAAAGGTTTTGTATAATAATTAATAAGACCAATGCCTTATTAATAAGGTCTTGGTTTAGGACTTTTTAAAGAACCTAGGTATTAAGCTATTGCGTTTAACCTGTAGATATTACTCTAGTATAGAGCTGTCTTAGTTAATTAAGTGCTGCTAATTAAACTTGGCCTAGAGTTAATTTAACCTTAATTTTATGCTTACTCTTAAGATAAGATCAGAAATTATTACTAGCTAAAGCACTGTACAGTAGATCTGTACAGTATTTGCAGTAGAAGATGCGGTTTTTACTCCGGAATTCTGGCTCTTTGGCCTAGGGTAGACGAGCGTGCTCCTATGTTTTAATAGCTAAGCGTTTTCTAGTCGTTTTTAACTTTGTTTTAATTGATTCCTAGGTTAATAAAGGCGCAAGAAAAGATAAATCTGCCTTAAAAGCCATTTGTTATAACAATAGAAAATTTTTGTAGGTTATTGATAAGACCGTCAATCAATATTAATATTATTAATCCTTATCGATAACGATATTGATTAGTAAGATTGATAATAAAATTATTGACAACCACGCTGTTCTATACAACCTTATTTCCACGCCTATACTACTAGCTATAGATCCCAATTCTAGTTTATATAGAAGCCTTCCTTAATAGAGGCTTAGGATCTAAGTTAGACTTAATTTTATAATAGATAAGAGGCTCTACTAGAGCTTTATTAGGCTTTATCTTTTAGCGCTCTTACCCAAATTATTACCACTAAAGGCCTATACTAACACTACTGGTTTAGCTAGTTACCCGGTTAATTAGAGAGCTTTAAACCTAACCAGCTGGAAGCCAATTAAAGCTCCAAACCGGTTGTGGTTTTAAAGCTTTTCCAACCAACCAACTAATAAGCGAACTAGACCAGTTACAGCACTGGTCGATATATGACATTAAGCGTACGTGAGTTCTAAATAGTATAATTATCAGGGTGAATTATTGGTTGAGATACTTAACAGCCTAGTAATGATATAGTCGATGATAATTATATACCCCCTGCCCAAATAGGCTCGGATTATTCCCGTTCAGTTTAGAACATCACTATTCTTACTACCTGTAATACTACCTACCCATTTCTAAATTAATTAATTGGATTGCGTAGGGGCCTAAAAAGGCACTGCGCGAGCTAATTTAGGTGTTTCTACCTTTACTTAACGCCTAGAAACTGCCTCGACAGGTATAGTCAGCGCCCACGCCCACGCCTAGCGTACACGGTGTTTTACTTAAATGCTGATAGTCCGCGGCAAGCCGAGGTATTAATGCGATCGTAGAACTAGCTGTAAGGCTAAATTCGCGCAATTTTCTAAAGTAGAATGGTCTAGGCCTATTTTAGGGTGGTGCATGTGTGTGCGTATCATTCAGGGGACGAATGATTATCATCGACCAATGATATTGGGGTAATGAGCTTAGGAATATGTGACACAAGATAAGCCATAAGAAGGGAAATGGAGGAATTAAGAAATACCCCGCAAGGGATGGAACGAGGGTGAAAACGAAGATTGGAATGATCATGAACGAATGTGTTGGGTGATTTTCTCCTAAGCTGAAACCCTTCTCATTACCCCAATTAAAAGTGTCTTAATGCGTAATAAAGCTGGTATAGTTTCTTAAAGCCGTACTACGGCACTTGTACTGCAACTATTCCTGTACGTCTACCCATGACTTGTCAAAAGAACATGGATGCAGGGACTGTGTCAACCATCTTCAAATGGGGCATAGGTTAAATTTGAACAACGGCTGCCAACTGTTTAAAATTTCCGGGGTGCGGAGAAGTGGGGAATATCACACGCTTACGTTCAGAATGGGGTTTTTATGGGAGGAAGTCAGCATCGCTGTCAGCCTCTTATGAAAAGGCTATCTTTCCCAAGCTGCTCCTCTCACTCTACAATCCAGCACCGTTACTATGTCGGCGGATACTGAATTTATCCTAAGTTAGTCTTGCAGGACTTACATATGATAGGCTGGGTACAGTGAATATCTCAAGACGCCTTCTATCATCACGTTTATCAGGCATCCAGTGGCCAGCTATCAGCATCAGACTCAAATTTCGAATCAAAAATGGGAGATGGCGAAGTCAACTTCAAAGAGTCTTCCAAACATGAGGAAACATCTGTGGATGTTGTGCCGAAGTTGGATCCTCATGGCTTCCCTCTTCGACCACAGCCTTCTGATGATCCCTTAGGTAAGACCTCAGGAATCGCGTCCTTGCTAGGCTTTTAAGAGTATTTGTGTTAATCTCTTTCTGTAGACCCTCTTAATTGGAGTAGGTGGTTGAAGCTCTGGGTACTGTTCCAAGTCTCTTTCCTAGCATTTCTAGGACCGTTTACTGCAGCTCTTATTGTAAGCTTCTCCGGAATTTACGCCACCACAGGACTATGAGCAATCTGTGTCTTACCATTCACAGAATCCTGCCTTCGTTCCGCTGGCTAAATCTATGCACGTGTCGGTAGTCGAAGCATCCTACCAAACCACAATTCCGATTGCCCTTGACGGTGTATCGCCGCTGATATGGTCCCCGATTTCCAACGTATACGGCCGTCGCCCAATCCTCATCTTTGTTCCGGCTATTGGCGTGGCCGCTCATGCTGCATCTGGCGCAGCTAAAAGCTGGGGAGGTATTCTCGCAGCTCGGGCGTTTGTTGGAATAGGGAATTCTGCAGGGTTGGGGATTGGTGCAGCTGTTGTTGCAGATATGTATTTTATGCATGAGCGTGGAATGTAAGGAACCCACAACTTAGCTCTAAAGTTGGACACAATGGTTAACTCACCTTGCAGATACATGGGGTTCTACGTGGTCTTGTAAGCCGAAAATTTCTCAGTAATGTATGCAGTGCAAACGACTAACTTCTCCAAGTTTCACAAATGGTGCTCATCTTGCGGCTATTATTGGCGGCTTCATAGCAAAGTATGTAGGTTGGCGTTGGTGCTACTGGCTTGGGGCTATTGTTCTTGGAGCCACTTGGCTCGTAAATCTTTTCTGTCTCCCAGAAACGCTCTATCTGCGATCCCAAATGCCTACACAGTTCACTCAGCCGACAAAGCAATCTTGGATGCGGCTTTTGACCTTCAGGGGCGTGCACCGCACACGCAAGCTTCACCTTGTGGACTTCACGCATGTTTTCTCAATGCTTGGATATCCTTCCGTTCTGCTTCCAGCTCTCTACTATGGCCTCTCCTTTGCGTTTGGGAGCGTGCTCTTCGCCGTTACGGGCGCCGCAGCATTCGGTTCTATATACCACTTCGACACTGTTGGGGTCGGCCTGTCCATTGGTTTATCTACATTTATTGGTACTTTGATTGGCGAGTTATTCGCTGGTCCAGTCAGCGACCGCCTGCTCTACCTTTCCCAAAAAAAGCACGCCGGCGACCCCGTACCAGAATCGAGACTTCAAGCTATGTGGCCTGGTTTTGTCCTCTTACCAGCAGGCGTCATTGTTGAAGGAGTCTGCTTGCAGTATAAGACACACTGGGCCGGACCTGTGATGGGTATTGCAATTGGATCGTTTGGCCTGCAGATCGTTTCGACCAACATATTTGCTTATGTAACAGACGTGAGTGCGGAGTTGTGATGTTTTTGTGCGCTCTTTCTTTTCAAGAAAGTTCCACTGACAATTAACATTCGCGCTAGTGTTATAAGCCGCAGTCGGCTGAGCTTTCTGCACTTCTCAATTTCAGCCGTCAGATGTTCTCATTCACGCTCGCATTCTATGCAGTGAGCCTTATATGATTTTAGTCCAGGACTATTTGCTGAATGGATTAGGTACCGTTCGCCAAAAGGACGACCTGGGGTGTAGCTTGGGGGATCTTTGCAGTAATCGATGCAGTCTTCTTCCTTGGCATCATTCTCCTGATGTGGAAAGGGAAGCAATGGAGGGAAAGACTCGGCACACCGAAATTTGACAGAGATCTTTAGGAGCTGCGGCGTAGTAAGCATAATATCAAAGGGCGGGCTGAGATAGTTGTGAGACAAATTGCCGAAACCATTTAATTTATAAAGTATACAAACCTCTTGCTCCAGTGCTGTCACGAAGTTCGTGTAGATGAGTTCATTAATGAAAATGGGTTGATTGATTGATGATCTGGTATCGTGTCTTTTTGACCTTGATCTGACGTGTCTTCAGTGACGTGTCTTCGTGCACGTGACTCGTGCACGTGACCCACGCCTTTAGAGAATACAGATTATCTGACACACCCCCTTAGCTTCGAGCTCTTTAAGGTCAAAGCTAACCACCTTCTCGTGTCCGTCAATGCGTCAATTGAACCATAATGTCGTCTAAATCCTTCCTTCTCGCCCTAACCTTCTCCCTTAGGTCCTCCAGTTGCTTCTCCTCATTTAGCCGCTCCTTAATATCCACCATTCTGACTAGATTAACGAAGTTCTAAAACCTCTACTTAGGTAGGGCCTTTATAAGTCTATTAGTAATTATCTCCTTTGTTACTATCTATTAAAATTATACTTGTCTTATTATATATTCCTAATATAGCCAGTATTAATAGATGTTAATATATTAGAGCTTTATAATTAGCTTTACTATATCTTCTATAATTAGTTAGAGTGTCTAGGTGTTATTATATTTAATAATTAATAGCTCATTTAGCCTTAATATTATTGCTTTAAATAGTCTGCTAATAAAGATAGCTTCCTTTGCTGTCTATAATAGGGCTAATAACTCGGCTTCTATACTTAACGTTATAACCATACCCTACTTATTTACTCTTTAGGCAATTGGTCCCCTAAATAGCTTTATAATATATCCTTATAAGCTCTTCCTGTCAACGGAGTTGTCCGCAAATAATACATTGCTAGCACAGATAAATAATTGCGCTTTACTTCTACTATCTCTTCCGTTATCTTATCCTTTGTCGCGTATTCCTTTATCTCTCTCTTTACCGTTTATTTCTTCCTTATTTCCTCTATAGCAGATTGCTCTGCTCCTTGTACTATATAGGTACTGGATTACTCTATCTACTGCTTAATAATGCTTTTAACTTAGGTTCTAATTAAACCTTGCTAGCTATAATACTGCAAAAGCAATATCTAGACGTATTATAGTGGCTACATAGAGTACTAAACCCAATTTTCTCTAATATAGCATTGTAGAAGCTGATTCTCTTGGTAGGGATATAGGACGGACTAGTAGGTCTATATTAGGAAACAGAAGCGTTGGACGGATTAATCAGTAATTAGTAGAAAGGAGTTTAGATTCTATTATAGGAGTATCTAGAAGACGCCCTATAAGATCTATCTTATACTAATTAGCTATCTTCTTAATATAGGCTTTCTGGGATAGCTATAGGAGCCTCTAGCTATAATTATATAGTATGTAGATTTCTAGGAACCATTTTAGCTCGCTAAGGGTACTTATCTAGTATTCCTTACTTAGCTCCTTAATTGCTTTTTAAGCTTTCTTCTTATCTATCTTTTAGTAGTAGAAGACAATATCATTAATATAGAAGAAGATAACTATTCCACCTTTTAGCATAACATATAGCTCCTAGGGTACTTCTTTAAACCCCAATTCGTTTAATAAGCTTGTGAGATTCTTCTACTATAATAGTGGTGATCGTTGTAGTCCATATAGGGCTTTTCTTAAGCGTAGTACTTTATCTGTCTTTCCTTTATTAAACCCTAGTGGTAGCTTTATATAGACAACCTTGTTAAGATCGCAATAGATAAACGTATTAACTGCATCTATCTATATTGTCTCCAGGTCGAATTTTGCGGTGATCGCCATAAGGGTTTAGAAGGTCGTACTAGCTAATATAGTAACTCTTATAGGTAGGTCTCCTAGGGCCTATTAATTTCCGCAGACTACTAAGCGTACCTTGCATTTCTAGAGAAATCTATACTTGTCCGTCTTGTAGACAAATACCTATATTAAGCTAAGAACCTGCTGTCCCTTTGCGTACTTCTTATCTATTTCTTAAAACGACCTCATTTAATAATAAGATTAGAGATAGGCTTATTAAGCCTCTTGGAACTAATCTTAAAAAGGATATATATTAAGGTCCCAGATTAACTAAGGTAGTAGAGATAAGTTCTTCCTATATAATCTAACATTGCGTATTCTGCCTAATTTCAGCTTACTATTGTTAAGTTAACTATTAAGGTTAAACTTCCTTCCTGCTAAGAAGGCGCCGTAATAGGCTAATATAATCCTTTTAATAACAAAGTCTTTAAACCTATTATTGCTAGCTTCCTTAAACAAGTCTTTAACTAAATTGTTAGATACCCCCTAAGTATTAAACACATCTCCTACTTAATAAGCGACGTCTTAATTAGTACCTTATACATTTAACTTTATAGGATACTCAACGTGAAAGGTATATAGAGATTCTTTATCTTTCTCTATTAGAGGTGGTATATAGTACGCATCTTTAAGAGCTCTTACAAGCTTAAGATCTGCTAACTTATTAAAGGTTTAAACTGGCTTATTAACATTGTCGTTATCTTCCTCTTAAATTAATGGTTTAAATATTTCTTTATTGTCTTCTAGAAGGACCTTATTCTTAGTTAAAATATTAGGGAGTTAAATCTTCTTAATTAGCATATCTAATTTAGCGTGTAGGTTCTTTAAGATGTCCGTTTACTTGCCGTTAAAGAACGTCTTTTTATTAAAGATAACGTCCCTAGTAGAGATAATAATACCTTTATATAGGATCTAGATCCTGTAGATATTAGTAGAGTTATAGCCAACGAGGTAGCTAATATAGGCTCATAGATCTAGCTTGCTTAGCCTTTTCTTCTTTAGCTAGGCATCTAACGTCATCGCGTACGCCCTACAGCCGTAGGCTTTTAGGTGCGCTAGTTACGGCTTTTTTAACCCATTAGCTAGGAAGGTATAGAACCTCTTATATAGCAATTTCCAACCATTGCTTTCCTGTGGCGTTTAATCTTGAAGGTAGACTATATAGTTAACTATCTTATTCCATAGGTTGTGTAGTAAATTGGCAGTAATTCTTATTACTTATACTTTCTTAATAATCACACCCCCTAAGCGTTCGGCGGTACCGTTCTGAGCTTAAGTATATAGTGCTGAAGGCTTAAATGTAATCCCTTACGTCTATAGCTATTTAAGGGTTCTCCTTCTCCCTAGCTTATTATCTAATCTAATAGTGTTAACCTTAAGGTTATACCTTAGACAAATCCATTAGATGAAATCTTTAAGCACTTATAGTGTCTCCTTCTCCTCGCTATGCGTTGTTATAAAATACGGAAAGGATCTTCCTAAGAAGGTGTTATAGATAAGCATAACTTATACAAATCCGGCATGCGCTTCCTTAAGGTTAGTCTAGTTAATATAGAGGTTAAGATAGGGTTTATTAATTTTCTATTTTAAGAACCTTCTTAAGACCTAACGCTTAATTTTAGTAAGACTGCAGTATTAACATTCCGTCGTCTTAGGGCCTTAAAGCTTAACTCCTAAGGTATTAAGACCTAGATAATAAAGGCTTATAGGTCCTAGATAACCTAGACGCAGGTACCATAAATATACATTACCTTTTAAGTCTAGACGAACGTCTTTTAATAATACTCTACGCTTCCGTTAGCGGCGTAGCAGTTAGGTTATATTAAACGCTAATAGACTTCCTAGTCGGATGTATTTAATAGTCTATTATCCGTAACGTTCTTCTATTTGATATAGGATTGTATCGTCCTTTTAAACTAGAAGATTGTTGTTTCCTTTATTGTCCTAATAGTACCCTTACTTTTAAAGTAGACGGAACAACACTAAATTCGTATTAAAGTCTATATAAAAGGCAACGTCCTTAAGACATAGGATTCCCTTACTCTTATCTGGTTTTGTGACTTAAATAGTGACATTGCCGTAGCCTAGTATAGGCACTTCTAAGCTGCTGGCGATGATATATTTATATCTTAAAGCTTTCCTGAAATTATAAAAACGAGAGAGGTTATTAAAGATATAGAGAGTAGTTCCTAAGTTAAGAATAGTTAATAGCTTTAGTAGATGGAGTTAACCGGTATAATATAATTCTAGGAATATTATATTAGCTTCTCCCTTAATCTTAACTATCTCCTTACTCTTATCCTATTATTATTAAGCTTTATCTTCTAATTACTTAAGTCGTTTTACTTAGGTAGCTAGATCCTTGTCATACTCTACCTTTTTATACACCTTTTTTATACGTATACCCTCGGCATTAAATCCTTTAGGCCTCTTGCACTTAAATAGATACTAATAGTTAGAAAGGGTATATCCCCTTATATCGCATGCCAGGCATTTTACGATCTTCAACTTCTTAAAAGACGTCTCTTTAGTTAAATTTGTCCCTGCCCTTTTTTAACTACAAGATAAGCTATTCCCTCTTCCCTTTTAGACTTTAGCAGCAATAGAGATACCCTCTTTAGGCTCTCCTATAAAGTCTATATTAAATGCACTCCCTCTGGTAGTTAAGGATGGTACAACTTTTAAGAGGTTTGCGAATGCTTTCCATAGCTCTATTACTACTTTACGGTATTCTAATAAGTAAGCCTTTTCGATATTATTTGCTTGCTTAGTGTATATAATAAAATAGGTTTCGCTTATAGGTCGTATTGCATTCGCAAGGTCTATTAGCTAGATCCCATTAATTATTTATAGAAAACTGTGCTTCTCTACTATCTTTATTACATGCTCCCATTAATTAAGCCACTAGGTAATTTTTACCTGCTTAAGTCCCTTAAGTAATTTAGTGTATTGCAGTTATACCTTCCTTATTATAAAGTTCTTTAAAGGCTTTATGTCTTCTTTTAACCAAATTAGCCATTCCTTAACTGTAAGGGAAGGGTTAAGCAGTAGCTTCTTCTAAATTAATACTATGGACATAATCTAGGTGCGGATCTATTAAAGATAATCTTCCTATCTTAGGAAATACTTTATATCCTAGTTATAGTATTGTCTGCTATTCTTATACGCTTTCTGTTGATTCGTTAAGAGCTATGCATATAAGGTTGCATTCTCGTTGAAATCTGTAACCTTTGGATAAGGTGGTTTTTCAAGTAGACCTTCTTAAGGTGCTTCTGTGGCTGGGTTAACATGGGCCCAAATTTACTGATCCACGAGGGCTTATAGTTGCCAGATCCATTACTCCCAGTCTTCTGGTTTATTGAGGATGATCGTGGTTAATAAACTCAACGTTAGTGGAGTCATTTTGACTAATAGGCAAAGAAGGATTTGAGATAGTATTTTTGTTGTCAGGATCGTCCTTGTCGTCAGAATCGTCCTTTAACAATAAGGTAGAATTTCGTAGAAACTCATGGAATCTCGTGGAATCTCGTCCTATAACGATTGAGGTAGGATTTCTGTCAGAGTCTGCGTCTTAACGATGAGGTGTCAGAGTCTAACGATGAGGTAGAATTTCTTCAAAATAATTGAGTAATAGCTAAATAGCTTCTTAAGTCGGCGGACCGGGCTCATAACTGTCACGAAGTTCGTGTAGATAAGTTCATTGATGAAAATAGGTTGATTGATTGATGATCTAGTATCGTGTCTTTTTGACCTTAATCTGACGTGTCTTCAGTGACGTGTCTTCGTGCACGTGACTCGTGCACGTGACCCACGCCTTTAGAGAATACAGATTATCTAACAAGTGCTTATTATACAACCCAAACTCCACCTCACCTTCGTTTGTCCTCAGTCCTCCAACCTGACACTCACTCGGCGTTATCCGTTCCAATTTATGTGGCGCTTCCCTCAACTTCGGATAGACCCTTAGCAACATTATTCCTTCCATCTTCTAGATCTCTCGCATTAAGCGAATCCCTCACATGTTCATCGAGCCACACCGGGCCGTTTGGGATGCTTTCGAAGGGTAGTCGATAGAGAACATGACAGAGTCGGCGCTGATCTCGGCGAGAGCACACAGCAGCGCGGGGGTCGAGAAGTGGCTAGAGGTGGTGATGAAAACCTGCGTGCCAAGGTAGTCGCGCACGAGCTTGTCTTTGCGCATACGCAAGCGCGCGCGTTGAGCGCGGTAGAGGTCACATGGACCGGAGGGAAACCGTTAGAAAATTACCTTCATAGCACAAGGTGGCCCCACATCATATCATCCATTCGTGCCCAAAATCTGTTGCGCATATGGATTCATAATGGCGGGTAGTGGGTGGTGAAGTAGGAGAAGAAGTGGAGGTACTTGTCAAATTTGGCACAGTTTACCGATTTTTGCCAAAATCGCGCAGTCTATTCTGCTTTTGGCCGTACAATCGCGGCTGACCAAGGACTCCACCTGGCCAGATAGGGGCTCAACTTTTGGCTGCCAAGACCACCCACCTGCCTAAAATCCACCTGGGGGGGGGGGGGTTACTAAACGGACGACGCCTACCAGGTGGAAATCGATCTGGGTGGCCCGTGAGCCACCAGGTGGGCCCAGGCAGTCTTGCGGTCAATACTCAATACCCCCGATACGTATCGCCGATACTCGTACGGAGGCTTGGCATTAACACAAATATCTAAAATTTTACTTGTACGAAGCTATAATAGCTAATTAGAATTCTATTCTTGCATCTAATGACTTTAAAACTCTTAATTCTTTTAATTGAAATACCAATACTGCTCTCTTTCGTGGTGAACTGATGCTATATCAGCCTGTAAGGGATATTATTACGGACACCTCGGGTTGCCTTCAGGACAACCTCCGGACGCCCCTCGGATGGTCGCCGGTCACGTGCCGGAGGCACGTGCCCGTAGTATATAGTCTCCACGATCCCAGAGGCCTTACCTCCTTAAGAATTCGTCTCTCTCACTAATCTATCCTATTCCACAATCGTGTCCTTATAGCCCCCTGTCTATAAAGTCCCCTTACATTCAAATCCTTTCTACTCCATTTGGAAGGGCAGCTGGCTTTAAGGACCAGATTGTTTGTTTATATCTTTTATTTATATCTACTATTCTCCCTTAAAATCTCGCGACAACTTAAATGGAAACTCTATAAATACCTTATAGACAGCCGTCGCGCTAAGGTAGAAAGGTTCCTCCGATAGCGAAAGATTGTGATAACATAAACCTCTGGGTAAGACGGCTAAACGAGCCCTAACACCCAAATACACTAAGAGCTTAAAGACTCTTATACACCTACAGTTACTAGCAACGCTAAGGAAAACGTAGATACCCTCTATAACGGTTATAACACTGCTAAAAAGCAGCCAGAACCCCTCTGGCCCCGCTTAGGCCAATTAGAAGATTAAGCGCTAGACGCAACTCTAAAATCTTCCCCTAAACTAGAAATTCTAGAGAAATACACTAACGCGCCTAATTAGGGACCTAACTAGAACCCTCTTAAAAGACCACTAGCCTATAATTGGTATAGTAGCGGCGTATAGACTGCTTATAAGCTAAGCGGGCCTACCCCTTTAGGTAATCTAACCTAACTACTAACTTAAGACTTAAGCCTTATAGGGAAACCCGTATTAGCTACTAGTACTAATACTACCTCTGTAGCCAGAGCTTCCCTAGGCCTAAGGTTAGAAAGTTAAGAGCCCCACACTAATTTTCTTTAAGAAGAATATTAGGAAGCTGCCACAAGGCTCTTAGAAGCCATATAGGAAGGAGCTACTAATAAACATATTAGAAACCTCTAGGGGCAGGTCTAGATCTAGTAGAGCTTAATCTAAGCTAGATAAAATCTTTTACAACCTAGCTAAGGCTAAGGGCCTCCTAGGGGATACCTAGTACCTACCTAAGAAGGTATAGAAGACTTAAAGAGGTATCTATATAGTGAATAGAAAAAGAATATAAACTAACTGGCTAAGGCCTCTAGTAGTTTAGAACTCTGCTAGAGACCCAATACCTAATAATTAAATAATTAGGTTCGTAAAATAGATAACTTCTTTAAGATACTAATAATATAAGATAATACTAAAGAGCGTACCTATTAGATTATTAGTAAGATTAAAGATTAATTTCTAAACTAAATTATACTAAATTAGCTTAATAAAAAGCAAATTACTATATAGCCGCAGCTACAAACCTTTTTAAAGAAGTGAACTTAAGATCTGTATATTATATAATATAATTACATAGAACTATTCTGGAATGGGATACAGCTTAACCACTATAATTTCCGCTAGTTTATAAACTTTATAGAAACTTGTGCTTAACTAATAGATCTAAAGCCCTTTAAAAATAAGAACGATAGCATCTATAAGAAAAAGAAAATCAGATTTATCTAGGCTAGAATTAAGCTAGCAATTTATAATAAAATAAAGCATATAGGAGCCCTATTGTGGATTACTATATATGCGGATTTTAAACAAGCAGTTCTAAACGCTAAGAATATAGTAAGAAACTAAACCTCTTTTGGTAAGAAGCTAGGGGGTAACTAGAAACGTAGGTATTCTAGTAGCAATGTAGGGCAGACCTAAACTTTAAAGAAGCTGTTCTTAAAGAGAAATCTAGAAGGGTTAAAGTTAGGGACCTTAAGCAATGGGAAAAACTCTAGGGGCCAACCTAACACCTATCTAGCACCCTTACAGGAACACTCTAAAAAGTTAAGAAAAAACTTCTCCAGAGGCAAACCTAATTAAAAAAATAAGTAGGGTAATAACCGCACTAATAATCTAAAAAAAAAAGCCCTAGTTGCGGACCTCTCCTAGCTGTAATTAGGGTAAGATATGGAAGAAAAGACTCTCCATATTGCTATTAAGCTGGAAATAGTACTCCCTATAGGCAAGGTACATTAGTTCTAAGTACTATATAACAGCGGCACTAAAATTAATCTTATATAATATAATTTGGTAAAAGAGCATAAGCTTATCCTATTGCTAAAATAGCGGAAACCTATTATAGGGTTTCTAGATAAGTATTAAATTAAACTATACAGTGCCTATAAGCTTACAGTGTTAGTAGCCAACATATATAACCGCACTAAAGTAGTCGGCCTATAACCCTTCTAGGTGGCTAACTTTGTAGGCTATAACCTTATTCTTAGATATCCTTAGCTTATAGAAGTAGATTTTAAGATATTCTTTAAAATAGAAGCCTTTAAATAATGGAACAATAAAGAATTAAAAGGGTGTATTTTACTAATAAGCTTAAAAGATATCCTAGAAGATATAGCTCTAAAAGAAATAGTATACGCTCTATACCCAAAGAAGTATTGGATCTAACCCCTATTCTATAGCAAGATGGGTATAAAGCCTAGTATAGGCAATAACCCTTCTATAATGGATACCCTATAGAGAACTACTAAATAGGTTGCGGAGACACTATAGGGAGGCGGCGATCTTAAAGATCCTATAAGATACTTCTACTGCCATAAGTTACTCTAGCTTAAGTAATACGCAGAGAGTATACTATAATACCTTAAACGCTATATTAAAGAGTTTCCTACCCTCTATTGGCTACCATATAAAACTGTCTAACATATAGTGGCAACTATATACAAACAGCTACTACAGCGCGTGACGCTGCCTATAAGCGTTTTAAGGGACCTCTAGAACCTACCTAATAATAACGCGGAGGACAAATGCGACCCCAATTTGTTAAATATCCTAGTAGGCCTAAGGGACTTACTAAGGGTATTTTTAGGCAGGTGAGCAAAAGTCCTTTAGCGGAACTTAAAATACAATTATATAATTAATTTAAAAGAAGGCAAATAACCACTAAACCTTTCTATCTATAACCTCTTTTGTAAAGAGCTTAAGATCCTATAGGAGTACCTTAACGGCTTACTAGAAAAGGGATAGATATAGCCTAGTAAGTCGCTAGTAGGTGCGCTAATTCTCTTTATCCTAAAACTAGATAGGACTATAAGGCTATATATAGACTATTATGGTCTTAATAAGATTACAATTAAGAACCGTTACCCACTACTACTAGTTAGTAAAATGCTGGATTAACTATCTAGGGCGAAGATTTTTACAAAGCTAGACCTATAAGACGCCTATTATAGGCTCCATATTAAAAAAAGGGATAAGTAAAAGACCGCTTTTAAAACCTAATACGGCCACTTTAAGTATATAGTAATGCCTTTTAGGCTAGCCAATGCGCCTGCGATATTTTAATTATATATTTATAGAGCCTTAGGGGAACTAGTTAACCGTATATATATTATGTAACCGACTACCCATACACCGCCAGAATGCCAATCTGACTCGCCTGCATATTGACTCGCTCACCGACTCGGTCACTGACTCGGTCAAATAACTCAATCTATTACCCCTTATTGTCTACACCTTTTATGTATATATACCACCTGATTTCCATAGATTTAGAATCAAGTTGCTCATTCAATTTACCCACACTGCACTGTTACATATTATCTACCTAGATAACATTCTGATCTACTTAGAAGATAAGAATTAGCATAAGCAACACGTCCGCAAAGTGCTGGAACGCTTAGATAATTGGGGCCTCTACGCTAAGGCGTTAAAGTATGTCTTTAATACTAAGCAGGTTAAGTTTCTGGGTTATATTATAACGCCTATAGGTGTGACGGCGCTGGGGCGCGTCACCTAGTCAGGGGTTCGCTTAGGGCTTGGCTTGTGTATTTAGACGTGGCCTCACCACTTCTCTTGCTCCTCACCTTGATATCTTCGTAATACAGCATTCGTTCGCTTCATCTTGGAAGCATTTGTTCAAGTCTTCGTTAAGACATTTGTTCAATGGTTCGAGCCGTCACAATAGGTGTAGTTATAGACCTAGTACAAGTGCAGACAATCTAAGAGTAGCCAGAGCTAGAGAGCTACTGGGATATTTAAGTGTTTCTAGGCTTTGCCAATTTCTATAGGCGCTTTATCTATAACTACTCGGATATTACCTAATATCTATTTAACCACATTACTAAAGCTTTCTAAGATCCGGCCCAAGAAGCAAAAAGCTTAAAGACAGAAAGAAAGAAAACTAAGAAGAAACTAACTAAATGGTACAAACTATGGATATAGCCCAAAAAGGTCCAGAAAGCCTTTTAAGAACTATACACAAAGTTTATAAAAGCTCTACTATTACGGTATTTTAACCCAGATTAGCCACTAATAATAGTTACTAATATATTAAATTTTGCCCTTACTAGTATCCTACTGCAACCTAATAGGCATCTAGATACTACCTAGCTCTACTAGAAACCGGTAGCATTCTATAGCAGAAAATTCCAGAGATTTAAAGTTAGGTATTATACCCATAATAAGAAACTGCTTACTATAGTTAACTACTTTAAACAGTGGCGATACTACCTTGAGTACATAAGCCATACCACTTATATACTCTTAGATTATTATAATCTACGCTACTTTATAACTATAAAGGAGCTTACACCTTAATAAGCCAGATAGGCAGAGAAGCTTACGCGATTTAACTTTAAGATTAAATATAAGCTAGGGGAAAATAACCCTGCTAACAGACTGTTATAACAGCCAGACTATACCAAAGGCTTTAAAACGGGAGAAGGAAAACAAATAATAAATATCTTACTCCCTATATTACAGAATAAGCTCTAGGTATAGAATGCTTAAGCACCTATAGCTCTACGTACTAAGTCTCAGATAGTGCAAACCCTATTAGTCTCTACTAACGTTCTAGCTGGTACCCAGTCCATTACCAATAAGGGTCTAAAAATACCTAGACAGAACGTCCCTAACATAAGTTTAGAACCTAGTAATATACTACTCTTAATTACTAAGCTATCCCCTTAAACTAAAAGTAAAGCTATAAAGTAATCAGAACCTAGAGCCCTATAATAACTAAAGGACTTTAACCTTATATCGGCCTTCCTAACGTATATGCACTAAGAAGTTATAAGATCTATAGTACCATCTAGTCTTATACTTAGAGTAGTATAAGGCGAAATAGCTTTCACCTAGAAACCATCTAAAAGATTAACGGATTTTATCCGTAAGGTATAATAGAGGGACGCCTTCTATGCTATCTTTAATGCGGAAGTAGACCAGAAACGTAATGGAAAGAAAGCTAAAAGGCGCTAAAATTGGGAACTGGACCCAATGGGCCTACTGCGTAAAAATGGCAAGGTTTGGGTGCTATAAGAAGCAAATCTATAACAGAAGATCCTTATAAGAAATTATAATAATCCTCTAGGCAGCCACTATGGTCAAGTTAAAATAGTAAAATTACTTTAACGCAAATACTACTGGCCAAAGCTTAAGTAGGAAGTAAAGAAGTATATTAGCCACTATAAGAAGTATTAAGTATATAAAATCTAAAGGTATAAGCTATGGGGTTTACTTAAATTAGTTCCCCCCACTAGTAAGCTATAGCAACATTACGCTATAAACTTCATTACGGATCTCCCGCCTTTAAAAAATGGGTAAGAATAAATATACGATTTAGTTCTAGTACTTATTAATAGGTTTTTAAAGTATATCCAATACCTTTCCATTAATAAGACGATTAATATATAAGCGCTTACAAACCTAATTAAGAAGAAATGCTTTCTTAAAGTAGATTAACTACACTCTATTATTACTAATAGGGGCAGCGTCTTTATAAGCTAGTACTAGTCAGATCTATACTTTTATTTAAAGATAGACCACTGTTATAGTACGGCTTTCTATCCGCAGATAAATGGGTAAACAAAACGCCAGAACTAGAAACTGGAGTTATATCTACAAATATATTTAAACTACCAGCAAGATAATTGGTGTGAGCTACTTCTATACACAGAGTACACTTATAACTTAAAACAATATGTATTGTATTAGTTTATATTAATCTAGATTACCTATAGCATCTAACTATTAGAATTTAATAATATACCCAACAATCACTAGCTAAGGCCGTATAATTAATTATAGGATCCTACCAGGAAGTCTAAAAACATCCACTAAAGAGTACAAGAATACCTTAAGAAATGGAAAAAGTAATAAAAGTATATGAAGCAGAGCCTATAAGATGCGCAAAAGCAGCAGAGACTTTAATATAACCGCAAATACCAAAACAAGTATTTTGGCGTAGGCAATGAGGTTCTATTATATTTAACAAATATTAAAACCCGTTAACTATTAAAAAAGCTTAATATAAGACACCTAGGTTCCTTCTAAATTAAGAAACAAATTAGCAAGCTAGCCTACTATCTTTAGCTACCCCTATCTATGGCCCATATATATCTAGTATTTTATATAAATCTACTAGAGCTATGGCATAGACTACTACTAAAAAAGAACTTCCGTCTAGGCCCAATTGAACACCCTAAAGTAGTAGGCGAGCGGTATAAGGTTAAAGCTATACTACGCCATAAGTCTGTCAAGAACAAGCTTTAATATAAAGTTAAATAGCTAGGCTGGCCCGCTAAGAACTCTATATAGGAACTAAAGAATCACCTTAATTATTATAAAGATATTCTAAAAGAATATTAGGACTAAGGTCTATAATCTACAAATTATAGAAAGCGCTCTAATACTACGGTGTTATTGCAACCTATAAAGAAAGCTCGCGGTAGGCTAAGAGAGGCCTTAAAGAGTAAATAGGTTAAATTAGATATGGAATAGACAAGCTCCAAAAACCATAAGGATTAATTAGGGCTACGGCCTAAGGTAGGATAGGTCCTTAGCCTTTTTATATATATAGCATAGAATTAATAGGGTATTTTGCTAGAATTGCATTTCTATTTATTAGTCTATATTAGAAATAGTATTCCTATACCTTTTTAAATGCTCTACAAGGCCTTCCTAATTGCTACTATATATAAGAATCAATCCTAAATACCTAAATTAAAAGCTACTATACCTTATCCCTAGATGTAGGATTAGTATCTATTAGCCTACTAAGTAATAGCTAATGGGAATAAGATCCAGATCCAGATCCCTTAATAGAAGTATAAGTAGGCATAAAAATAGGGGCAGGCTAATAAGGTATAGATAGAGCAGAGATCCTTAAACGCTTAATACTAATATTAGGCCCAAACTAGTACTAATAAAGTTCTTAAGGCGTAAGCTTGTAGTTAATAAAGACACACTTAAGCCTAGAATAAACAGAGACGTTAGCTAGCTAGTAAAAACCAGAACTACTAAGACCTTACTATAGCAATTATTAGTTACCTATCCACTAGGTACCCAAAGGGTAACCTACCTAATACCATATTATATTATGCTCTTTTAAAACTTAACGCGTATACACAAACTCCTTCTTATAGTAAACGGCGACCTTCTTCTTATTACCCCCATCCTTTACCCTATTCTTAGTATACTAACCTTACTCCCTTATCAGGCGTTGCTGGCTGGCTTGCTAGAAATTATAGGTAGTGTAGATGGCTATAGCATAGTCTTAAATTCAACCCAGATGTTTAGCGTTGGCGCTAGAATAAGAGAGAGCCTGGGCGATGTAGTAGTTAAGAACATTAAAGAATCGTCGCTACTTAGGCCCAGGCTATATTAAAGCCTAAAGTTAGCAATGGAAACCTATTAAGAATAGAAAAGCTCACCTTAATATAACTGCCGCTCTTAGTATATATGCATTAATTATAAGAACTAAAGGTGTTAGATCTTATATAATAGGTCTTATTATAAGCATCTAAAATCTTCTTATTAGACTTCTGGTCTTTTAAGGACGTGCATATAAAGTTATTTAGGCAGGACCAGTACCAGTTGCGGGTTAGCGGAGATTAGGGTTCTATATACAGCGGCAGGGCTAGAATACGCTATAAAATTAGATTAGAAGAGTAGTTAGCAAAAGAACAAAGAGGCATATTAAATTAATAATGGAAAAAAAGAAAATCTTAATAATATATTAAATATACGTCTAAATTTAGACAAAGGGCGATAATGGGAAGTAAGATATTAAAGAAAAGAAGCAGCTTAATAAGTAAGGTATCTCTATACTTTACCTCCCAATACCCTTTTAGTAAATAGCCACAACCTTACTAATATAACTCCGTTATAATAGCGCAATTTAGAAGAAAGGAAATACACATATAAGCTACTTAGTTATTACTTTCTTACAAAAACTAATTACGCGGCCAGGGAAGGCAATTAAGATGTTAATTATAGACGTATATAGGTAAAATTATACCTAAACAATACTATGGTATTAAAGAATAATATTATAGACGTTTTTAACAAATCGTATAATAGCTAGAGGCGCTATTACAAAGTGTCTCTTCTATTTGCTAGGTAGTAGAGCTACGCTAAATATATAGTACAGAACCAATAAGAAAGGATTATAAATTAATATCTTAAAAGTTAAAAATAACGGCAAGCTAAGGCTCTATATATTAAATCCTATACTAAAAGGTCCTATAGAACTATATTAGAAACACTAAATTGCCTATAACACTTACAATTAATTATAGACTGGCATAAAGGCTTAAAAGTAGAGTTGTATAAAAATTCTTAGGTTAGCTTAGGTAGTTACCAGCACGTTTCTAGTAGGCTTCTAAGGGGTCTCCTAGCAATCCTTATATCTTTTCTCCAGTTATGTTTTTTCCTTATTAAGGTTTTCAGGAGTTTAAAGCAGGGGTTAGATAGATAGATAATATATAGCAGCATACCAACATCTTCCTAATATCTCTCCGAACCTCTTTTAGGACGAGCCCTTATAATCTCCCTACTGTAAGGTAATAGCAATCGGGGGCTGACCGCAAGAAGGGGGGGGTAATGTAAGGGATATTATTGCGGACACCTTAGGTTGCCTTCAGGACAACCTCCAGACGCCCCTCAGATGGTCGCCGGTCACGTGCCGGAGGCACGTGCCCGTAGTATATAGTCTCCACGATCCCAGAGGCCTTACCTCCTCAAGGATTCGTCTCTCTCACCAATCTATCCTGTTCCACAATCGTGTCCTTATAGCCCCCTGTCTACAAAGTCCCCTCACACAGCCTCAGTATCTCGTATGCAGGGTGGGTTTTTTGACCGCCCACCTGACCAAATTAACCTGGCCAAAAAAAGTTACCAAACAAGCCATTAGTCCTTAATTGAAGATTTGAAATAATTAGAAAAGATTTTTTTTTATAAAGGGCAATCTAAGAGTTTTATGGTAGTTCCAACCCTTAGCGCAAGGCGGCAGTTGAGCTTAAGCTTATTCCAGCAGAACTTCCTAACGCTATCAACAATAATTCGCAGACACCCAATCCACCCACCCCATATAACTCCCACACCCTCCCTATACCATGCCTCCCACCATCCCAACCACGCAATCGAACCCAAACCGACACTTCCAATATGGCGTGCCCCAACCGTTCCAAAGCTCCCTCCCCCTTCCTCGCCCTCCCCACCGAGCTCCGCCTCCAAATCTACAACTACCTCCTCCCCCCCGTGAACGTGATGTCCTACTACATAAACGCCGACTTGTCCCGCCCGCATCTGCTCCGGCACGGGATCTCCTACCACGACACGCCCTTCATCGACATGCTCTTCGTTAACCGCCAGCTGCACGCTGAATACGTGCAAGCCCTCTACGAGCGCACTGACTTCTTCCTCTTCATCGACGCCAGCAATCACGAGCAGCCCACCACCTCCCCCTGGGCCTTCCACCGCGCGCTGCTGCCCAACCTGCGGGAATGCCAGCTGCGCGTCAGGCTCGTGCTGCTGGAGCCGACGCAGACACTGGGCTTCCCGATGGAGGAGTTTTTCGAGCGGCTCGAGAGGCTGCTGGAACGCATGGAGCGGGTGCGGTGGGTGCGTCTCGAGTGGAGTCTTGAGAACATATTGGGGGTGAAGGAGTGGTGGGGAAGGGGGCAGTTGTGGCAATGGCTTGGGGAGCCATTTGTGCACCTCCTAAAGGGGGTAGCGGGGATACGGGAGATAACTGTGATGGTTCAGGGCCGCCCCATTCTTGGGAGCAGCATTAGGTTAGAGAGGAAGGGGGCGGAGTGGGTGGAGAGGGAGGTGGTGCCGTAGTAGATGGGGGAGGGAAGGTTCTTTGATGCTTCTTTTCTTGTTAGGTGGTTCTGTGCGGATGCATTAGCAGTAGTGTTTTATGGCTGTGGAATTCAGACAACTATTTCTCAAACCAGAAGTTATAGGATAGATGAATTTAAGGAGAATCTTCAACGGCGTCAGTACATGGTAGAGGGGAAAATAAGGAGATCTGTAAGACTAATCTTTGTATTCAAGGGTGTCTATAAATCGATAGGCTAGAGGGAATCTAATGTGTGACAACCTAAAACAATCTTATTTATAGATCACTTTTAACTAGATAGACCTAATTACACAATATGCAAAGTGGCTTTAATTTATCTGTTGTGGTAATATTATACTTAAAAAACTTCACCACAAGCAACAGCGGCAGCATATATTTAACATACTCTTATGCCATCGTTCTCTACCTAACGCTACCCCACCCCAATCTATCCCACCAGCTAGTTCTCCGCATGGCGTTATTGTGGGACATAAAAATCATATACATAAAGAGGGGGTTTGTAGAATCGAGTTGATGCAAAATACAGCACAGCTTACTTTTGCGAACTAAACCGAAGCTAAGAAGAGAAGAAACCAAAAAAAAAGTTACAAAGGCGTTAAATCCAGGCCCAGCGAGTACAGAACCAACAAGACCGGATTGCCGCACCGCAAGAAGAGAAAATCCGGCATTGAAGAAAGTCAAAATCTCAGGTCAGATCAAAGCGTCTACAGACCCCACTACCCTCTTTACAGCACCCATCTAAGCTCGCCGGTGAACAACGCCATGACGCCCCACATGCCGCTTGTGCTTTTGGTACATAGTTACATACTCCCACTCAGTCTTGACCACCGTCTTAAACACTATCTCGTATTTAATGTACGGGTTCTTAGTCAGGGCCGGCGATGCCTCCGCCGCAGCGACCGACGAAACTGCATAGCTGAACTTGGGCGTCGCGGAGGCAACCGTGGACTGTTCCGCGCCGCTAAACGCGACGTACCTAGCAACGCTCGTGGCTTTGGCGGCAAAGCTGTACGCGGCGGTACTGCTACTTCTAGCGGCTGCAATGGACGAGGTTGTAGGGGTGCCGGAGATACCGTTGGTGGGCATTACGAGGCCAATCGCGATAGTAGTGTATGTGGGAATTAGGTTTTCGCCTTTGTTTGGGGGGCTAGTAAACTATTTAGCATTGCAAGCGTCGTTAAGGGCGTTGCATTTCTTTTCCTAGATACTACAGTTATTGCCACTAATGGGAGGGGTTCCAGCATGTGGGGTCTTAGTCTTAGCAATTTTGGGTAAACTAATTAATGCGTTAAAATAAAACATTGGATATAAGGCCTTAAGGAAAGGGAGAAAGAAATATATAAGTAAGGTGGATATAAAAAATAATTAAGGGGTATAAAAAAACTTATAGTTTAACAGCTAGCCTTGTTAGTGTATAACTTGACCTTATAACCACACTAATTAGCATTTTCTAAGATGTAGCCAGCGGGCTTAACACTTTTTATGTTTTTTGCGTAATAACGGCGTTAGTATTAAATTTAGTAATAATAGGCCTAGGAATAAGATACGGCTTATTGTCTAGGTTGTAATAAATATTAAAGCTTATGTTTTTCTTGCCTGCCTTAATATATTTTAAAATTAATATTATACTTTTAGGCGTTAAATTTCTTAAAAATTTAAGGAAAATCTAGGTATAGCTAATATAAAACTGCAAATTGCCTTTAACGGCATTATAGAGGGTAAAGAGCTTAAAATATATAAGGTAGTAATTACTTTAGAGGTTAGAGGGGAGGGCAATAAATATATAGCTGTTGTTATTGATTATATAGTTAATATACTATTTATTATTAGCTGTATTATAGCCGTTATTTTAAAGTTTAAACCAACTATTGCCAATATAAGGTAAGGATATAGATAGGGAGCTTAATAATGGAATAATAAGGTATATTATATAGATAGACAAATCCTTAAGAGAAAGGGAGGAGTCTATATACGAGGTAAGGAAGGGTTTTCCCTAGGCACGTATAGCGTATACATTATAGGCAAGTCATCCCTAGGTCGCCCTAAGGTCGCCTATACTTTATAGCTATATAACTATCTACTTAAGTTTTACCTAATAATGCCCCCCTTTTTAAAAAGGATTGTTTCTAATCCTTTATATACTTAAGCCTTAATAAAACCCTATAAAAACCTTAATAAGGAAAAAAAATTTGGAGGGGAAAGAGCGTCTTGATTTTGCGTATAGAGAAATAGGTAGTATATATACACGGCGTAAGGATATTAAGGAACTTTAACCGCTGGTCAAAGTTGTTTAATTAATTAGATTTGCCTTGCTAAAACTCCCTATATTTAACTAAGCCAATAGAAATTTTCTATCCCTAGGATAGAAAATCCTAATTAGTTTATTTAGGGCTCGCCTAAATCTAGTAGACTATTAGAAATATTTTAAAGGTTCGCTTATATAGGTAGGTCGCTAGTACCTTATAGGTAGGTTATAGGTTATTTATATGTAGCCAGATTTATAGGTAGTAAGGTAGTATACCCATTAAATTTACTACTAACCCTATATTTTAGCCTTATACTATACCGGTATAACACTATATATACTTCGCGGATAGGTTATAGGCTACTTATATATGGCTAGATTTATATATAGTAAGGCTATATACCTATTAAATCCACCGCTAACCTATACTTTAGCCTTATATATTATTTATATAGTATATACATAGAATAGTATATAAGTTATTAGTATAGGTTACTACTAGCGGTTTACTAGTAGGTCTTTTGTAACCGACTACGGTACCTTGCCAAACTACTACTATTTTACCTACATATCGCCTGCGTATCGCCTGCGTATCACTTACGTATTACGCTATTTTAGTTATGTATTAGTCTCCTTTTTTATTTATTTCTATACCTTCCTTATGTATATAGAGAGGCTCTAGAGCTATATTTTACAATTAAGTCGTTTACTTAATTCTCCCACACCGCAAAGCTTATATCTTTAACCCTAGTTAAGTAGATCTATTCTCTAATATAATAATCTGCTAAGCTAGTATAGAGTAACAGACTAGGTCTAAAAAGGGTACTTTTTAAATTAAGCTTTATTGCTAGCGTACGCCATAGCTTCGCCTATAAGTCGCCTATAAGTCGCTAGCATAGCTAGGCTGCGTTAAAATATAGCTTATATAGAATATTAATAAATTATGTTTTACCCTATATATATACCATAGTTCTTATTATAAGCGTTGCTTATTCTTTAATCCCTTAGGGCATCCTCTGCTCCGCTTTAGTACAGGTTATATCTTAATAGTAGCGCTTACTTTTTGCCTACGCTTTGGCTATAAGGCTAGGATATTCCGCTTATAGTACTTATTTAGCAGTTATTAACAATTTTTAAATTCTACCTTATATTTCTATTTATTGTACTTATTTAGCTATCCTAGCTATTTAATAAGGTACTATAGTTGTCTAGTACAATCCTAGTAGGTAATAATTACTTCTACTTCCTAGCTGCTGTAACGGGACTAGCCTAGTTACAGTAGGAATGTCTTGGTGAAACACTTAATAGATAAATTCTAACGCTTTAATTAAATTCTGCCAAATTCTGCTAAGTTAATTAAATTCTACTAAATTCTGCTAAGTTAATTAAATTCTACTAAATTCTGCTAAAGTTAGTTAAATTTTGCCAAATTTTGCCAACTTAATTAAATTCCACCAAATTCCACTAATATAATGGAATTTAGTCAAAACCTATTAAAATCCGCGTGGGTTTATGCCCACGCGTCTACTGCTAAGACCTTAAATATTTAGTTATAAGTTTCCTATATTCCTTTCTCTTCTTTACGCAATGTCTTATATTTAGCAAGAGCTATATACTCTTAGATTAGATAGAATTTATATTATTCCTTTAAATCTTCCCTAAAGCCTCTTTACGCCCTTATATTATATTATATTAAATAACTACTATTAAAATAATAAACGAACCCAAATCCCTTTTAATAACTATAAGTATTATAACCCTAGTTAGGGAACAGTTAACCATAATATAACAGTTATTTATAAACGCCTTAGCTTAGTAATAGGCTGCACTAGAACCCTAACACTAGTAATTAATAGAAGCACTTTATAAAGAACTCCGCAATATTGAGACACCTATATTATAAACCCTAATAATAATACCTATAAACAAGATTAATATAATGGTATCTAAACCTGGCCTATTAAATAAGAATATAGAACTAGTAATAGTAGCTTAACCTATATATATAATAAACTAAGTACCTATTATAAAATCTAAAAAGCCCCCTAATTCTCTAATATTTAATAGAAATTAAAATAAGCTATATCCCTTTATAATTAAGCTCCGTCTTAAACTCTTAACAAACTATAATTAATACCCTTCTAAAGCTAGTAAGGTTAGCTATAGAATGTCTTAATTAAGCAAAGACGCTATATAAACTATAGATCTATTCTTCTGTAATAACACTTTTATTAATTTTAAAACCTTTATCTCTCTACTAGAACAAATATATAATAACGCTAGCCGTAAATATATAGCTATTACTAAACTTAAAAACCTATAATAATGGAACTAAGACTTTACCAACTTCTTTTTAAATTTTTTAGGTTTTATTAGCGAGCTAGATTAGAATAAAGCCGCTAGAGTTGCTGCCCTTTAATAAGCTATTTTAGATAAGATTAAAGCCTAGTTAGTAGGTAGAGAACTACCAGAAAGCCTATCTAAATTTGCTATAGTATATTAATAAATTAATAAAGACCTTTAATATAATAAACAGACTTATTCTCTAAAGTTAACTACATCTTATATTTAAAATATTATAAAACTAGTATATACCCTAAAGCGCGATCTGTCTCTAAAACCCAAAAGCCCTATATATAACCCTATAGACCTTAATACCGCTTAATCTTATACACCCTTAGGAACTAATAAATAAAGAACTTAAGCTATAAATAGAGAATGCTTTAAATGCGGTAAAAAAGGATATATTTAAAATCATTGCCGAACTTACCCCTTTAAAAAGGTCCGCCATAGTTCCTCCCATTCCTTAAATTATACCTATTTCTTAAGTTATACTTATTCCTTAAATTATACTCACTCTATAAATTATATTTAGTTGCCGTGAAGTATCTTACCTTTAGTTAATTTAGAAAACAAATCGTCCTAAGACTAAGTCGCGCCTTAGGATAAAAAGTGGAAGAGTATAAGTATTTAGGCTCTTCCAGCGCTAATATATAGTATAACTCCCTTAATATACTTAGTAAAATTTAAACACTTAGAAAATAGAAGAAGGTATAAATCTTAATAGACAGCAGAGCTACTAGTATAGGCTTTATTAATATAAACTATGTAAAAACCTAATACCTAAATTTAAAGAAACTTAATAAGCCCTAAGGCCTATAAGGCTTTAATGGCAAACCCTTAATATATAGTAAAATAATATACTACGCCCTAGTAAAAATGTGGATAGGCAAATACCTTAAATATATCTCCCTGTTTATAACACCCTTAAAGTAATATAAAGTTATACTTAGACACAGGTGGCTAAAACAACACAACCCCTTAATTAGCTAGGTTAAAAAAATACTAAAGTTCCATATAACCTACTGCTAAAGTCATTACTTAAAAAACCATTTGCCCTATAAACATGCATATAACTATTTAAATTTAATATAATATAAATTGCCCTTACTATAAACCTTAAGCCAATATAATAAATCTATAACTACTAATTATGGTAAAGAATGTAAAGATATTTTAATAAAGCCTCTTAAAATTTATATAATATAAGCCGCGTCTGTTATCTTATTAGTAAAAAGACAAAATTATAATTTTTTACTATAACTATAGAAGATATTAAAAAAGCACTAGAACTAAAATAGTATTTTAATCCTTAACCTTTTATGCCTAAAGAGTACTATAACCTAATTAATAAGTTTAAAAAGCGATTTATAAACTAACTAGCCCTATACTAAAAGAAGTACGATTTTAAGATAGAACTTAAGCCTAGCATAACACTAAAGTTTAGTCCGCTATATAGTATATTATAAGAAGAACTACTTATAATGCAATAATACCTTAATAAGTATCTAGAAAAAGGATTTATTCGTCCTAATTAATCCCCATTTACCTTATTTATACTATTTATTGAAAATCCAGGAGGAGGCTTAAGATTTTATATTAATTATTAAGCTCTAAACGTAATTATAATTTAAAACCAATATCCAATTCCCCTAATTTAAAAGACGCTTAACTATTTAGTAAAGGCATAGTACTTTATAAAGCTTAATATAATTACTACCTTTAATAAAATCCGTATATATAAAGGAGATAAAAAGTATATAGCTTTTTATATATAATGGAGACTCTTTAAATACCTAGTAATGCTATTTAGCATAAAGAACGGTCCTAGTATGTTTTAGTAATATATTAACAATATGCTTCGTAAATTCCTTAATGTATTTATTACCATATATATTAATAATATCTTAATCTACTTATTCTTGCTTTTTAAATATTAAAAACATATTAGAATAGTCCTTAAATGCTTATAAGATGCGGGCTTATAATGCAATATTAAAAAATACAAGTTCTACGCATCTAAGGTTATATACTTAGGCTTAATTATATCTTATAACAGAATTAAAATGGACATAGAAAAAGTTGCTATAATTATAAACTGGGAAAGCCCTAGCAATATATAAGATATTTAAGGATTTTTAAAATTCGTAAATTTCTATTAACAATTTATTAACTACTTTTTAGAAATTACTTAGCTATTAGTAAACCTAATAAGAAAGAATATAAAATTTAAATAGACCGCTAGATATAAACAAGCTTTTAATAACCTAAAATATTACTTTATAACTACTTTAATTCTTACCTACTTTAACTTTAACCTTAAATATATTATTAAAATGGACTTATTAGATTATGCGCTAGGGGGAGTATTGTTGCAATACAATAAGAATAGCAAGCTATGTCTAGTAGCCTTTCTTTCCTAAAAACTCGCCCCTACTAAATTAAACTATAAGATATATAATAAGGAGCTACTTACAATTATTAGATGCTTTAAATAATAGCGTCCTAAGCTTAAAGGATTATTATTCCTAATATATGTATTAACGGACTATAAGAACCTATAGTACTTTATAACTATAAAACAATTAATACAGCGCTAAATTTATTAGGCTAAATACTTCTTATAATTTAACTTTAAGATTATATACTAACCAGGCAAACTTAATTAGAAGCCTAATATATTAATATAATAACTATAGAACCTATCTATAAACGCTTTAGATAAATAAATTATAAATTATTTATAAATCTTATTACCTCCTAAACGTTTTAAAAAACCATATTCTATATTTCTAGATATAGAACTTAATAGAAATAAATTAAAAGTTAATAAATAGAAAATAGAAATTAATAAGCTAATGGAATATAAATATAAATATAATACATAGATAATTAATGTAATAAAAGCGATTTAAATAGGAAAACAATAGTATAAGGATATTACACTCGCTAAATGCGAAATTTAAAATAATTAATTATACTATTAATAGAAGATAGTAGTTCCAAATTCTAAACCTTTATGCTTTAAGATATTTAAATTTATATATAACTCCCCTATAGTAAGACATCCTAGCCATATAAAGACTTATAAGATTATTTAATAAGCATACTACTAGCCTATAATACACAACTATATACAAAAATACGTTTAAGTATATAAGATATATATATATAGAAAAACCTCTTATATAAAGAAGCAAGGAGTACTTTAACTGCTACTAATCCCAATATAAAGATAGCGTAATATCTTAATTAACTTTATAGTTAACTTGCCTAGTAATAACGGGTTTATAAATATTATAGTAGTAGTTAACTATCTTATAAAAATGCGATATATAATTCCTATAGACTTAATTAATGCGATATTAGTAGCCAAATATTTTATTAAGTATGTCTTTAAGCTATAACGTGTTCCACCACCGAGCGCATCACTTCAAAGAACACCAAAAAGCCTAAATTTCAATATTAAATATCTCAACCACTACATAATAATATTTTCTAAAAATTTAAATATGAGCTTTTATATACATATTTTAGTGTATGTTATAATATTAGAGTATATAACTTAATAGTTATTATAATATAGAGTTTAGGGGCTAAAAATAGAGATATTTCGAAATATCTCAACAACCACAAGACTATATACTTTTATATTATAATAGGCACTAAAATAGGCATATTAGAACTTATATTTAATTTTTTAGAAAATATTATTAAGTAGTGGTTGAGATATTTAAGATTGAAATTTAGGCTTTTTGGTGTTCCCCGCCCGGTAGTATGATGCGCTCGGTGGTGGAACACGTTACGGACTTCCTAATATAATAATATCTAACCACAAAAGCCAGTTTGTTTTAGACTTCTAGCAAGCTCTATATAAATAATTAAGTATTTAAATATAACTCTTAACTGCATTTATCTGGAGATAGATAGTTAAACTAAAATTGTAAACGTAATTATAGAATAATACTTATAAATATACTGCTTCTACCTATAAAACGACTAGGAAAAATAGCTACCTTTAGCTAAGTTTACTGCAAATAATACAATAAATATATTAATAGGCATGATACTATTTTACGCAACCTATAAATAAAACCCTTAACTTAAATTTAAACTATAACCCAAAATTAATATAATAGGACCTATAATTAAACAGATCCAGTTAATTAATATATATAACTTCGCTAATTAAATAAAGCAGTTAATAGAACTATTACAAAGCGAATTAATATACGCTTAAATATTATAGGAATGGTATATAAATAAAGGATAAGCTCCCGCATAAGACTTTAAGGAAGGTAATATAGCTTGCCTAAATATACAAAACCTAAAGACTTAATGGCCCTTAAAGAAACTTAATTAGAAGTTTATAGGCCTATACTAAATTAAGAAAAAACTAAGCCCCCACTTAATAAGAAGTTTAAATTATTTAAATGAGAAAAACTGGAGCTCTTGCTGCACCCGGCCCAAAAAGACCAAAACCAACCAAAAAGAACCCTGAAAAACACCTAGAGAATCCCCCTAAGATGCCTGCATCGCAGGGGAGGCATACGTCAAACGACAGTAGTTCGTACTCGCGTGCGACCGCCAGAACCACGCCTAGCAATGGCCCTCTATAATAAGAACGGGCGAGTACTATACTATAAAGCGGAAATACCTCTATTAAGAAGGCATCTGACAAAATATAAAGCCTATTAGACGTGTCTAGTATCTGTAATTGCGGGGGAGTAACTGTTAGCTATAATAAACTAATGTAGCTAGTAGAATGGCTCCGCCAGTCTAGCATCCCTTAGGCGCCCTTTTAGCAATCCCTTAATTACATCCTCTAATGGCTAAGCAAAATTGAAAATAAATAAAACTTCTCTTTACTGGTGAACCGCACCTAGGCCGCCGTAGCTGCGCTTTTATAGTATAGGGAACCTAACCCCCTTAAGACAATAACTGGGTATATAATTACAATATAACTAAATACAGAAAAAGTAGAGGGGCTTAGGGGATAATTAGAAATAGAAGTTCTTATAGAGATTTACAAGGAAGTCTATAACGCCGTTATAGTCTGACACCTGAGGAGTGGAGATATTAGAGTTACCCTAAAGGACCAATAGGTAAAGGAATAAGCCGTAAGGGCAGGGGATAGGCTAGGAGAATGTATTGGTATAAAAGTGCTCTATAAAGACTACCTAGTTGAAGTCCTAGCGGTTCCCATAAGCCTTAGGGTAGAAAAGGGACGCTAGGCGAACAACACAGCAACTATATAGGAGATAGTAAAATATACGGAACGTCTTATACTAGGACTTGAGATTACCTAAATCTAATGGCTTTGATAGGAAAATGTAATCTAAGCATATAATGAGAATAATGAGAGGATATAAGAGTTGCTAGAGACTTGTTAGGGAGACGCTGGTTGAATATATGGCTCCCTTATCGTTAGTATATATATATTAGGAATGCAAAAACTTCTTATCTAAAAAGGAATAATTATAAATGGCCTTATATACAACACAAGGCTTTATAACCACAAACTACACCTAGAATGATGCTATTGCTGTATATAATAGGGATACACCTAATCTATATGCGTAGCATAGGTGTGCTGCGGCTACTGTATAGGCCCCTATAATATAAGACACTGCTTAAATTAAGACTAAATAAAATGCGTAAACTGTCACCGAAGCACATATAAGGTGTGGGAGAGAGTAGACTGTATTGAATATAGAAGACGGAAGGCAAGGGCTTAATAGCTGTGGGAATAACTATACGCTAGGTTATATGAATGGAAATAACAGGTGATAAGCTAGGGGGATATAGATGCCTTTCTGGCGTTCCCTACCTTTAATACTAGGGGGCTGGGCTAACTATCCTAAGCCTTAACGGGCCAGAAGTGACGCTGCGTGATATTACTAGACCGAACAGGGATATAAGGGTCACAGGGGATATAAGGGAGAGGACGCCCTATAGGAAGACCCCTATAGACAGCTATAGTAAGCTTAAGACTAGGACAATTAAGAATTAGACTAAATGTGGCAAATCTAATATTTGCAGCCAACCTATAAAGGGCATAAAGCCGACTAGTAAGACTAGGGGAAGAACTGGAGATGATAACAGATTTGGATATAGAAGTGCTAGTAGGAATACAAGACACGGGAATGGAAAGCCCTATATAAAATGAGTAGCAACTAGGGTGTAGATATAAGAGATAGAAGTTCTGAAAATCCTAGAGAAAGTGGAAATAGAGGAAGCGAAGAATAAAGGAGAGTTGAATGACCCTTGCTAGGGGTCCGCTACCTATCTATTATATAGTATAACTGTGGCAATATAAACCACTACTTTGTAAGGCCCCTACTAGATATTCTAGACCTAGAGAAACACTATATCCTTGCTATATAAGAGCCGTATTACAATACTTATATATAATTAATATACTGCCCCTAAGGATTCCAGCTTTTATACAAACCAAAAGTAGCTATATATATGTGCTTTATGATTAGTAAGGCTGTTAGCCTGTCCTTATAGTTATAACAAGCAGTTAACCTAGATATTACAGTTATAATAATCTAGATATATAGGGGACCGGTATAAATTATTAATGTGTATAACCCTAGGGTTGAAGGGGTCCTATAAATAGAGAACATTATATTGGTAATAAGCTTACTAGAAACTAAAGGCATAGAGTCTATCCTATTAGGAGATATGAACCTCCACTACCTGTGGTAGGGGGGTATCTATGTCGCTGCTAAATAATAGGTAGAGTGCCTACTAAGAGCTATAGATATCTAGGGCCTTAAGCTAGCTACTCCCCTAGGAGCAATTACGTGGTAATAAGGCACTGCTAGAAGTACAATTGACCTTATATTTATGGACGATGGCCTATACTAGAGACTTAAAAGGTGCATTCTTAAAGCAGAATAGGCACTTACCTTAGACTATATCCCCATCTAGATATAGCTAGATTTGGATATTAAGGCGCAACTAAATAGTAAAAGATATGCAATAAGGAAGCTTAAAACAGACAGTTTCCTTAATATAGTTAAATAACAACTTTAAGACCTAGAAGAAATCCACCTGATATTAAATAAGCGAGGCTTATTAGCTACCCCTAAGGAAATTAATTAAAGACTAGAAAGGATCCAGGCAGTAATTAAAAATAGGCTAGAAGAGTATTACCCGGTCTTAAAACTGGGCCCCTATACGCGATATATATAGTCCGCATAATGCGCGGTTCTTGTGGCTAGCTAATGATAAGCAAGAAGGAAATATACAAGCAGCTATAACCCTAAAGATAAGAGATAATATAAAGACACAAGAAACTAGCTAAAGAATACCCTAAAAAAAGAAGTAAGAAATAACTAGAGACGGTTTATAAATAAATATACTACTAACCTAAGCATCCTTTACAATAAGGGCCTTTGGACCATAGCAAGATGGGTAAAGAAAAAGGTAGGACGCCTAGTAGAAGACCTACACCTACTACCCCTACAAAGAGTAGGCGAACCACAGGCTATAAGTAATAATAATAAGAAGGCGAAGATCCTTATAGAAAGATTTTTCCCCTAACCAGCTCTAGTAGACCTTAGTAATATTACTAGTAAAACACCGGTGACTTACTTAAGGGTTAATAGCGATATAACAACTGAAGAAATAGCTAGAACTATTAGTCGCCTTTTAAACAATATAGTATTAGGACTAGATGGGATTCTAAATAAAGCCCTAAAGACCTATGGTCCACTTATAGCACCTTAGCTTATAGATGTAGCTAGAGCATACTTTATAATAGACTACTACCTACAACTTAGAAGATCTATAATAACGGTTATTTTATAAAAAGAAGGTAAAGCAGACTACTTAATCCTAGGAAGCTACCGCCCTATTGCCTTAGAAAATACCCTAAGTAAGATCTTAGAAAAGGTTATAGCGGACCATATAGTAGATACGGTAGAGGAACATACCCTACTACTATAAAGCTAAATGGGGGCAAGAAAGAATTGCTTAACACTATTAGCACTTATACTACTCGCTGCTACTATTAAAACTACATAGGCTATGCGTAAGGACTTTATAGTATTAATACTTAGCCTAGATATTAGTAGCGCCTATAATAATATACCCTATAAGCGCCTCCTATATATCCTTAGGGCAAAGGGCTTCCTAGAATAGATTATATAATTTATTTAAGGGTTTATAGGCCAGAAAGAGA
>Ga0307507_10001612_pt1 | contig 49902 bp, 52 predicted proteins | sample 7_EM_MG_FD_207223 | JGI IMG/M metagenome (GOLD analysis project Ga0307507, IMG submission 207223) | Populus trichocarpa ectomycorrhiza microbial communities from riparian zone in the Pacific Northwest, United States - 7_EM | ecosystem: Host-associated > Plants > Roots > Unclassified | place... | reverse complement strand
GCGTCGTGGATGATTCGGTCGACTTGCGTGAACCATGCTGCGATGCCGGTGTCCGGCATTGGCGGCATGTCGACGCGTTCGTGCGTGAACTGGTTCAGCAGGGTGGGCAACCGCGCGCCCACAACGTTCCACATACCCGCCCGGTAGGACGCGATCGTCTCCCGCTGTCGTGTGACCTCCAGGCCGAGCCGGTGCTCGCGCCCCTCGGCGTCCACGCACCGCTGCGCGTCGAGTTGATGTCGTTGTGCCACCAGTCCGCCGGTTTCCTCCAGCAGCGTGTCGACCTGTGCCAGCCAGGCCCTGACCTCGAGGTCACCCAGCCGCGGTACGGCGATCTCCTGTCCGTCGATGCTCCGATAGAGCTCGGGGATCCGGGTGTCGACGATGCCTTGCACCCCGCCCCGCAACGTCGTCGACAGCCATCGGAGATCCTTGATGTCCGTCCTCTGCCGACGCACCACGAGGCCGGCGACGAGCAGGCCCACGGCGAGAACGATGAGCAGTACAAGCAACACGGTCAGCAGGTCCATCTGATCCTCGGGGCGGTAGGCGACGAACACGGACAACCACGGGCGCTCTACGTCAGTCCGGATCGCGAACGACCCGGAGGTGACATCCCGGTTCGTGTGGCGTGCGGACGGCCGCGGCGGGGATGTCGCCGCCCCGACCGGTGGCGGCAGGCTGGTCGCGGAACCATTCGTCGACGGCGTCGGCGGCTCCCGGCTTGAAGCCCACGCCCGCGTAGCCCAGGCAGGACTCCGGTCCGGGGCTGTCGGGGTCGGCGGGACGCCACCTGCCGGTGGGCACCACACCCGGCTCCACGAACTCGACACCGCGGAACAGGGCGCGTACTTCCTCGAGCGTGCGTGCCGTGACGGAGATGCGCTCGTGATCGAAGATCCGCGTCGCGAGACCCAGGTCCGTCGGGCGGTGATCAGCCGTGGCGTGGGAGATGGCCAGGTAGCTGCCCGCGGGCACCGCGTCGGTGTAGCGGCTGACGATGCCCGCGGGATCGTCCTCATCGGACACGAAATGCAGGACCGCGCACAGCAGCACCGCGATCGGCTTCTCGAAGTCCAACAATTCGCGCTCACGGATCGAGGACAGCACTCCCTCGACATCGCGAAGATCCGCCCGCACCGCGGAGGCGGTGGCGTGCGACCGCAGAAGCTGTCGGCTGTGGATGTGGGCCAATGGGTCCTTGTCGACGTACACCACCCGGCATCCGGGGCGACGCTCGTCGGTGATCTCGTGGACGTTGCCCACGGTGGGGATGCCGGAGCCCAGATCGAGGAACTGCCGGATCCCCCTGTCGGCCAGGTAGATCACCGCGCGCCGCAGGAACGCCCGGTTGGCCCGGGCCGCTGCGGCCGCCATCGGCACCTGGGTCAGCAGTGTCTCGGCGAACTGCCGGTCGACGGCGAAGTTGTGCCCGCCACCCAGAAGGTAGTCGTACACGCGCGCGGCATTGGGCGTATCCATGTCCACTGCCTCGGGATCGTCGATTCCGCGCCCGCCTTGCATCATGTTTCTCCGAATTCTGGACAAGAAGTGGTCCACAGGTAGGACGGGAATGTCCATGGGCACGCGGCACTGCCGCCGGTATCGGCGATTGACGCTGTCGCCGCGCGCGGGAATCGATATCGTGCTGTTCGTGCCGCGTACTCCACCGGGTACGGGGAGCCAGTGGAACGTGCGGTCAAATATGAGGTTCAGTCGCGGAAAGTTCGGAGGCGAACATCCTGACTTCCTGTTCGGCAGTGTGGATGTCGGCCTCGGGCTCGAGGAAAACGACGAGACAGCAATCTGGCTCGACAGGTGTCAGGATGGTCCAGCCGTCAGGCGCCTCCAGACGTACCTGCCTGTACGCGCCCGCCTCCATGGCGAGCGCGAAGGCCTCTACCTCCCCAAGCAACTGAGCGACGAGTGCGGCGGCTTGCTCCGCTGCCTCGCCGGGCAAATCGACATTGCTCTGAATCAGTGTCAGGTCACCGGACAGCAACACGACGTGCGCGACCCCAGGCGTCCGTCGGGTGAATTCGTCGACACTGTTGGTTTTGCTGGTCGGCTGCAGATCCTTCACGGCGACTCCTGTTGGCGCGAATTAGACGCCACCCCGCTGACGTGGCTCGCGTCCCGCCCGGTGGGGCAGAACCCTACCGATGATGCAGGCAGCACACCACGGCAGGAAGACCAGATCAGTGGGCAGATAAGCAAGGGCACCCTTAGTTATCTGCCCACTGATCTGGTCTTCACACCATGCCGGAAATCCCCCAGGATCATCGCTGTCCGACGAGTGACACGTACTCGCCCGAGGCGCCTTCGGCCGGATCGGGCGAGTACGACAATCGTGGACTGGCCGAGGCGTTCCGTACTCGATCATCAACACGAGCGTCGACATGGGCCCACACATCCCTCCGAGGACTCCCGTTAGATGCCATTCCCTCTACGCGAAAGCTCAGGTCACGTGGCACGGTTCCGGATGACGTTCATCGGCACGTCTCCCATGATGATGCACAACTCCCGACTTGCCGATCCGCTCGACCCCGTGGTCAAGGAAATCAAGTCGATCAGCGGCAAGATGCGCAAAACCGACGAAGACTACGACAAGATGGCGTACTGGGAGTTCGTGGGAGGAATGTACTACGTCGAAGACGTCGGTCCTTTCCTGCCTGCCGCGAATCTGCGTAAAGCATTCATCGAAGCGGCCCGCAAGACCAAGAATGGCAAGCAGGTCGAGCAGGGCTTGTTCGTGGACACACTGATCAATCCCGTGGCCTACGATGGTCCCCGCACGATCGACGGGCTGTGGGTGAACAAGAACTTCGTCGACCGGTCCTGTGTCAAGGTCCAGGCCGCGCGAGTGATGCGCACGCGCCCGATCTTCCATGTCTGGGCGGTCGATGCGGTGTGCACCTTCGACCCTTCGTTGCTGAACTTTGGGCAGATCAACGAATTCGCGCAGACTGCGGGCGACTACATCGGGCTGGGCGACTACCGACCCCTCTACGGTCGATTCCAGGCCAAGCTGGAGGAGCTGGGTGACAGTGACGCAGAAGCCTGAGATCGTTCTGCGGCCATTTCCCCCGTTCGGTTCATCGCCTGGCGCTGGGCAGCCAGTGTTCGCCGCGGTGCCGGACACCGTGGGACCGGATCCGATCGCTGCCGAGCTGGGTGGCATCGCGCCGACCTCGACGGCTCCCCTAGCGGAACCCACGTACGGACGCGCCGAATCGGGACAGCAGAAGAAGATGTGGGAGCTGGTCTACGAACTCTTCGCCGAGGCCGAGCCCGGCATGTTGTTGCACTGGGAGATTCTGGGCGAGGCAGTGGGGAAGGACGCCACACTTCCCAGCGAGCGCAACCTGGTCAACGTCGCCGTCCGGCGCGCGATCAAGGAGTTGGAGAAGAGAGACAGGCGCACGGCGCGCAACGTCCGTGGCTATGGCTTCAAGGTCGTCTCCAACGAGGAACGGCTGGAGATCGCGCGCACCCACCAGGACAAGGCGGTCAAGGAGGTGGCCCTGGCCCGACGACAGGTCACCAACGTCGATCTCGCGGCCATGGACCCCAACACCAGGAGGGCTTTCGAGCTGACCGCCATGGCGTTGGGACGCCAGGCTCAAGTCATGGACCAGGTCAACATCCGGCAGGAACGCCTGGAGACGGTCATGGATGATGTGCTCGCTGAGCAACGGGTCAACGCCCGGCAGCGCGAGGACATTCAGTCCAGGCTGGCTGCGCTGGAAGCGCGCCTCGGAGGATCCGCTCCCATCACGCAGGTGTCGCCTCCTCATCACCTCGGTGCGCCGTACGCCCTGACCGGCGGCGCCTCCCAGCAGCCCGCTACGTGGCCGCAGGCCGTGCCACAGTACGCAGGCATGCCATCCGGCCACTTTCCCTCGGGTTGACCGACACCATGACAAGGTCCCGTGCCGACATGGCTCCATGTCGGGCATTCCAGGACACGAGCTTGCCGTCGTGCAGTCCACATTGGGTTTGCCACACGTCCTTTGTGGATTAATGCAGCACACGACAACAGACTTCAGTCCCCACGTGGGAATGAAGACCCCTCCTCGACGGGGCACGATGTGGCAAGGCACGCCACGGTTGGGCACAGCCGGCCTGGTCTCGCCGCGGCTCCGCATGGCAGGGCAAGTCAAGGGTGGTCGGGTCGCCACAACGGCGACCCGACCCGCAAGACTCGAGAGTCACCGGGCAATGCACCGGTCAACACCACGGCAGCAACGGCGTGACGGTGGACAGCGCAGACAGCCGGTAGGTCACCTGTAGGACCTGGTTGGGTTCGCAGCCGCACGTCGCCGAACCCAACCACGACCATGTGAGAACAATCCCGGCCCCGTCGGGACGACCTCAATCCGACACGGGGTTTGTGTCGCCGACGCCGCGGTTGCGTGTGTGCCCGCGCACCGCCGGAACCGTTGCACTGCACGCCCCGCCGGTCGTGTCCGGCAGAACACGGTCGGCCCGACCCACAGGCCTCCGCCGGACATCCAGGACGGCGGACGCACCATCACGAGAAAGAGGATCGTTGAACACCAGATCGAAGAACCTCCGGGCACTGCTGCTCACCACGGCGGTAACGGCAGGCCTGGCAAGCGGCGCAGGCACGGCGACGGCTCAACAGGTAGCCGACTCGGTCACGCCCGTCGCCGTCGCGCCCAGCGCCGACGGACCGGCCGCGGATGCCCCGGTCGGCGACGAGCCGAGCACGCAGATCATCGGCGGACACCGCGCCAGCGAGGTCTACCCATGGGCCGCGTCGTTGATGTACGACGCCCCGGCCTACGGCCGCCAGGACTGGCACACCTGCGGTGCCACCCTGATCGAACGCGGCTGGCTGGCCACGGCGGCGCACTGCGTCACCGACCCGCCGAGCATCACCACTGCCCAGCGCTACCGGGTCGACATGCTGGCCGGGACGCCCATCCCCACCAAGGACAAGGCGTTCCACGTCTCCATCGGCGCCACCGACCGGACCCAGGGCACCACCGCCACCGTGGTCGCCATCTACGTCCACCCAGGCTGGACCTTCCTCACCAAGCCCGGTAAAGCCTCCGACGTCGCGGTGCTCAAGCTCGATCACCAGGTCGAGGAGCAGGCGATCGAGATCCCCGGCCGGGCCACGAAGGTCGGCTCCGCGGTCCGCTCCGTCGGGTGGGGCCTGACCGACCCCGCCGGGATCGGCACGGCTCCGCAGTTACTCCAGGAATACGACACCAAGACCCTGCCCGCGGCGCGGTGCACCACCGGCGCGATCACCGTCGGTGACATCTGTCTGGACAACCCGAACGGTCGCACGGGGGCCTGCTACGGCGACTCGGGCAGCGCGGCCATCGAGAAGATCAACCGCCGGTGGCAGTTCGTCGGGATCGTCAGCCGCAGCGGCGAGCTGAACTGCGGTGAAGAGCCCACCGTCTACACCTCCGCACCGGACTACGCGGGGTTCATGTACGACGTCATGACCGGGAAACAGCCGCCCGTGCTCGCCGCTACCGGCGGGCAGCCGACCGGTAGCTAGGCCAATGGTTGGTGCGCAGCCACTGCTGGACGACGAGTGCCTGCGCACCAACCATTGCGGTGTCAACTCTGGCCTGGTGCGTCGTTTGCGACGCACCAGGCCAGCCCTCTGTGCACAGCGAATCGTGTCGATCACGACTCACCATCCCCGGGCCTGACCGAGACCGTGTCGCCATGACCACGCCGACACCCGAGGACGACCCCTCCCGCAGCACCGGTTCGACTCCAGGACGGACACATGCCCACCTCCGAGATCCCCCCGATTCCGTACGACGAAGCAGCGAACGCCGCACGCCACATCGTCCGACTGCATGAAGTCGGCAGGACGGCATCACCGCAGGCCTTTCACGAGGTCCTCGACGCGCTCGCCCGGTGCGATCCGACGATCGCGGGCTGGCGCACCCGCGACACCAACCGACAGACCAAGCGCGCCATCACGACCATCATGTTTCTGCTCGGGTTGTTGCTCATCGTCAACGGGCCGGTGGAACTGCTGGTCCACCCCTGGTCAGCGCTGGGAATCGGCCTGCTGGCCGCGCCCGGCATGTTCTCCCTGGAATTGCGGTGGCTGTCGAAACGGCGAAGCGACGACCGACCGGCACTGCGCATCGCGGTGGGGGCCGTGCTCGAACTCCGTGAACCTCCGGAGTCCCAGCCGTCGGCGCCGACCACGACATGACCGCGGCCACGGGGACGACGTTCCCGTGGCCAGGGACGGGCAGCTCACCGTGGCGAGAACTCCGCAGCCTCCACCTCGAACCCCACCTCGAAAGAGCATCTTCGATCGTGAGGGGCGGCGGGTGCTGGCGGTGCGCCTGGCCCCGGACCGGCGCCCGCCCGGCACGCGGTACCTGTATCTGCCCGGCGGCACGGTGCACGAAGGCGAGTTGCCCTCCGAGGCCGCCACCCGCGAGGTGCCGAGGAGTTGGGGCTGACCGATCTGCACGCCGGACGGTTGCTGCTGACGGCATGGACCACGCCGCAGTACCCGCGGCTGCGTCCCCGCCGGCAACTGCTGTTCCACTTCGGCCGGCACGACCCCGGTGCGCTGTCCGCCCGCATCGTGCTGCAACCCGAGGAGATCAGCGGCTACGTCTGGCTCGACGCTCGCGGGATCGCCTGCCGCCTGTATCCGGCGCAAGCCAGGCAGTTGGACGCGATCGCCAAGAACCGCACCTACCTGGAACAGGACCCGGTTCCCCGTGCCTCGAACACGCGGTAACCGCGGCTGAACCGCCCTACCGGACCGTCAACCCGCCGCGAGCACTACCTGGGTGCGTGGCATGGAGGAGTTCGTCATGACCACCGAGACCCGCCCGCTGACGGGTGGGTGCCGGTCCACCAGGCCCGGAACGCCATGGCGTGTCACCGATGGCGTTGCGTGGACGCTGCGGCGTTTCGCACTCTCCGGTCGATCGGCCTGCACGGCTATGCCACTACCAGGGCAGTTCATCCGAGTTCTCCACCGCCCGTCGCGGCTCCGCAGGCGAGGCCGACCAGCTCACTGTGGTCCGTGGGCACGACGCCGACCCACCGCACCCGGACCTGACCGATCCACCGGCCGGGGGACCGCACGCCGTCCACCTCCACTCCTCTCCTCGACCGACGACCTCACCACCCGACGCCACCACTCTCTGGGAGCTTCATGACCACCGGTTCAGCCACCGAGCCCGAACCCGCTTTTCCGGCGCGGTGGCACGACCTGATCCCCGCACCGGACGACTTCGACCTCGACACGGTCGCCGCGCTGCTCGGCAGCACTGCGGCCGCCCGGACGGCGATCGAGGCATCACTCGCCGACGGGGTGCTCGCCCTGCTCGCCCCGCTCTCGCCCGATGACCTCCCGCGCTACCGCGTCGTGGCATCCCACGGCAACCTCGTGCTACCCACTGACCACGAGCGTCCTGCGGTTCTGCGGATGCTGGAGATGCTGCTGCGGCAGCTCGTCGGCGTCGACGACCGCCTCAACCCCGGCGACCACCGCTCCGCCGACCTCGGCGACCTCGGTGACATCACGACCTTTCCCGACGACGCGGCCGCACTGAAGTGGTTCACCGCGGAGTTCGCCACGGTGCCCGCCGCCCAGCACTTGGCCGCCGCGATGGGCGAGGACGTCCTGGTCCGGTGGTTCGGCGAGGCGAGCTGGGCCGCGGCGAAGGTAAGCGGTCGCGTGCGGGACGTGCTCACTGTGCAGACCCTCGCCGCCGAGGCCGCCGAACGGTCCGATCACCCCGCCGCCGGTGCCGCCCGCGCCCGCTGCTGCCGGGTGCTGCTGGAACTCGGCCACCCCGACCTTGCCCTCGCCGCCGCTGACCACGCGTGGGACCTGGCCGAACGGCACGGGCACAACCGGTCCCAAGCCGCCGCGCTGCACGCCCTGGGCGACGCCTACCACGCCCTGGGCCGATACGGCGACGCGCTGGAGAGCTACCGGGGCGCCAGGAAAATCGACTACTCACGCGTCCGGCTGGCCGCCGACGGGTCCACCACGCCGCTGCCGGTGGGCGACATCGGATCACGGTGGGAATCGATCTCCGCGACGCACCTGGCCATGGGCTGGCCCGCCGAGGCCGTCCGGGCGGCGACCATCGCCGTGTCCTGCATCGCCGTGGACCACGAGCGGCACCGTGACCTGGCCCAGGCCAGGACCATGCTGGGGCGGGCCCTGCTCGCCCACAACCGGGCAGCGGCCGCGATCCCCGTCCTGACGCTGGCCGCCGCGGCGCTGGACCCGGCCATCGACCGGCACGCCCTCGGCGACATCCGTGAACTGCTCGGCGAAGCCGCACTCGCCACCGGCTCGCCGACGACCGCGTCGCGGTACTTCCGGTCCGCGGCCACGCTGTTCGAGCAGACCGGCCGACCCGACCGAGCACACGCCCTGCGCAACCGGATCGGTCCGGGCACACCGGCGGCCGGTCCGCTGCCGACGCACCACGGTGAGGTCCGGAAGTGACAGCCGACGAGGCAGTCCGCGGAGCACCGACTCGGGCGGACCACGGGGATCCCACCAGGCAGCCGCACGACGCCACGGGGCTGCTCACCCTGCTCGATGCCCATCCCGGCATCGAGTTCACCGCCGACCCGCTCGCCGCCGGACTGGGCATCCCCGTCGCCGACGTCGAGAACGGGTTGCTTCAGCCGCGGGCCAGGAATCGGTTCGTCGACCTCGGGGCCGGGCGCTACCGGCTGCGCCAGGTGCCCCGCGCCGACATCGAGGACGGGGCCGACCGAGTCGTCGACCCCGCGCAACAGCAGGCGCAGCACAGGATGCTCACGTGGTACCTGCGCCGCACGGCCGCCGCCGGCAAGATCCTCGACCCGTTCGCGCCTCGAGTGAGTCCGGTCTTCGGCGCCCTCGACCGCGACACCGCCATGTTCGACGACACCGCCGCGGCGGTGTCGTGGATCGAGGCCGAGCACGCCAACGTCGTCGCCGCACAACACATCGCTCGTACTCGCGGATGGCACGAGCTGGTGTACGAGTTCGCCGAAGCGCTCTGGACACCGCTGTGGATCACGTGCCGGACCGCCGAACTCGCCGAGATTCAGCGGATCGGCGCCGACGCCGCCGCCCACTGTGGACACCGCCTGGAACCGGTGTGCCGTGCACGCCAAGCATCCGGCGAATCCGCCTGCGGACGCCACCATGACGCCCTGGCCACCTGCACCGTCGCGGTGGAGCGAGCCCTCGCCCTGGACGACCACTGGGCGTTGGCCATCGCCTTCGCCACCCGCGCCCGCATCAACCGCAAAGCCGGTGACATCCGCGCCGCCCAACGCGACCAGTGCCGCGCGCTGGCCATCAACACGACCCGCTGCGCTCCCCGCGGCCAAGCACAGGACCACCGTCGACTCGGCGAGATCGCCCTCGATCCGGCCGTCGACGATCCCCACCTCGCGCTCACCCACCTCGTCCGCGCCGCACAGCTGTTCCGCGCAACCGGGGACGCGGTCGGCCACGCCCGCACCGTCATCAGCATGGCGCGGGCCCGGCTTCGGCTGCGGCGCAGCGGCACCGCGCTGACCGAGCTGGCCGGCATCGAGGACGTCTTGTCCGACTACGGGGCGCCCGGCCACCTGGGCGACCTGGCCGCCGTCCGTGCGGAGGCCCACACCCGACTGGGCAACCACACCGAGGCCTACCGGTGCTACTGCGTGGCGGCCGAGCACTACGCCGTCGCCGGTCCTGGGGCGGCCGACGCCCTGTGCCTGGCCATCGGGTCGCGCGACGCCCTCCGACACCGCAGTCGACCGGGACGTGCGTCATGACCTCGGCCGAGCGGTCCAAGCTGGCCCGTGACCGGCTCTCCACCGAACTCCGCGGGCTGCGCATCGAAGCCGGGACATCCGGTGATGTCGTGGCGGCGGCCACCGGAATGAGCCAGTCGAAGTTCTCGAAGATCGAGAACGGAATGCTCCTGCCATCCATGCAGGACGTGCTGAACCTGCTGGAAGCGCTGTCCGCGCCGGAGAACGTCCGCACGGACCTGGTGGCCTTGATCCGCCGACTGCACACCGAAGCCCGGAGCAAGCGCGTGGTCCTGCACCGGGGTGCGCACCGTCATCAGGAAACCGTGACCCGCATCGAGAACCGGGCGACGATCAGCCGGTTCTTCCAGCACGCGAGCGTGCCCCACCTGCTGCAAACCGAGGACTACCTGCGCGCCCCGCTCGCCGCCCTCGCCCACGACCAGCAGGACGCGGTCCACGCGTTGCGGGCCCGCCGCACCCGGCTGGACGCCAAGGACAAGCGCTTCGAGTTCCTACTGACCGAGGCGGGCCTGCGCTGGCGTGTGGGATCCGCCCGGGTGATGAGCAACCAGATCGACTTCGTGCGGCAGACGATGCGCAGGCCCAACGTCGATGTCGGGGTGATCCCGTTCGACGCCGTAGCGACCGAGATCGACCTGAACTCCTTCCAGGTCTACGACGACAGGACGGTCACCGTGAGCGTGCTGACCGGCAACGCCACCATCACCGACCCCCGTGACGTGGGCCAGTACACGGCCCTGTTCACCCGACTGGGCTCGCTTGCCCTGCGGGGCAAGGACCTGGACGGCGTGCTGGAGCGCATCGCCCAGGAGTACCGCGCCTGCGGCTGAGCCGCGTACCGAGCCGCCACCCTCGCCGCACACCTCCCGCGTGTGGACAGGTCAGACGTCGAATGCCCACCCCGACCCCAGGAGGGAACATCGTGTCGTCCACGACAACGAAGATCAAGAAGGGCCGGCCCGTCACCGGCCCCGCCAGAGAAAAGCTCGCTGCCGATCTGAAGAAGCGGTACAGGAAAGGCGCCAGCATCCGCCAGTTGGCCGAGGACATCGGTCGCAGTTACGGGTTCGTGCACCGCCTGCTGACGGAAGCGCGCACCACGCTCTGGGGCCGAGGTGGAAACCCCTCCGCAAACAACACGAGGCGATCCGGAGCCAGGGCGGCAGAGTCTGGTGGTCGTAGACAGTGGTGATGTCGGCGGACAGTTCGGTGGTGGTGCCCCAGTCGCGGACAGATCCTCTCGTCCGCGTGTCCGGACATCCACGACCTGCACCGCCGAAGTCGTGCGCCGTATCGACGTGGCCTGACCCGCCCAGTGGCTCGTCGGTGATGCAGGCCTAGGCGACGGCCTTTGCCACAGCCTCGACTCCGTTCAGCCCAGCCAGGCGCACTGCCTCCGCGACCGGGTCGACGGGCCCGCGCCAGTTACCGTCAGCGCTCGCCGCGGCCGCGGACTGGTTGGCCTTGACCAGGTACGAGCGGGGCTCCGTCAGCCAGGTTGTGGTGTAGGGCGCGCCGCTGCCGTACACAGCGCCGTCCCACCCTGTCGTGCTCCATCGTGCCCGTGTACTGGCTGTCGATGTAGATGTTCCACTTCTTCGCGCTGTCACCGTGCTGGATGCGGATCGGCGTCTTCGTCGCCGTGCCCTCGCAGTGCAGGCTGAACCCGGTGGTGGTGGTCGCCGCGGAGAAATACTGCCGCCGTGCGCGGTCGGGCACTTGCTCTTCCGACCGCGCACGGGTTCACTCACGTCCTGCACTTGCCGCACTCAGCAGTTCGCGCGCAAGGAACCGTTGTGAATCGGTGTCCAGTCACCCCTGACGGGACCGTAGTTGGCCGGAGCGGTGTAGACAATCCTGCCGCCCTTCTTGGCCATACTGACCGTACCGTTGCGGGGCAGGCGGTTGTTCCAGTAGCCGCCGCCGCTCCAGGGCATGCTCTTGACCTCGCCACACCGCAGGGTGAGAACATCCGATGATCCGTCGACGGTTCCGCAGAATGCGCCGGCCACGTAGCAGGTCCCCGCGGCCTCTCGACCGGTATCCGCGTTGGCGGTCGCGCTGGGTCCGACGACGGTGAGCCCGGCCGCAGCGGCCGACATCGCAAGAACCGACGCCGCATTGCGCAACTTGCTCATTTCTATCCCCCTTCTCGTTCGTGCTGTCGTTGTGTTCACAGCGTGTCCGAACCATCTGGGAAGAACCTGGGGCAAATATGGGATCGCTGTGCCGTCCTCATCGCCATCCACAGCAAGGACGTCGAGGCCCGCTGCAACAACACGCTGGTCCTCGAACGACACGAGACTTGATCCGGTCTGCCTCGAGGAGTTGGTCGCGGGCTTGGTGCGGCTCAGCGGTGGGTAGCCGATCGCCGTCCGAAGTGACCGACCCGCCCTCCACTCACGTGACGGCTTCGACGGTCAGTGCCGCGCGATCGGCGTCGGCGGTGCGGTGTTGGTGCAGGAACAGGGCGAGTGCTCTGAGTCGGTGTTCCCGCGCTTGGTCTGGGCGGCTGGCGGCGGCGTGTGTGTCGGCCAGGCGTTCGACGGTGTCGGCGTAGTCGTACGTGGCGCCCACGTCCTCGAAGTGCGCGAGGGCCAGTTCGTAGTGTGCGACGGCCTGGTCGTGGTGGCCGGCGCGGTGGGCGATGTAACCCATGCTGTCCAGGGTCCGGGCTTCCGCATCGCGGTCGGCGTGCGTGCGGGCCAGGGCCAGGGCGGCTTCGCAGTAGTGGCGGGCCTGGTCGAGGTCGTTCAGCCGTGCCGCGTACCAGCCCGCTTGGTTGAGGGCGTGGGCGTGGCGGATCGGGCGGTCCAGGGTGCTCAGGATGTCGAGGGCGCTCACCGCGTGGTGCAGGGCCTGCTGGTCGTCGCCCTGCGTTTCCCGGACCCATGCGAGGGACTGGTGCACGGCGGCCTCGCCGGACGGGTCGCCCGCCTCACGGCTGAAGAGCAGGGCGCGGTCGAGGTGTTGAGACGCCTCGACCACGTCGCCTGCTCGGGCGAGCGCGGCTCCCAGCCGCCACGACGCCAGCGCGCGAGCGCCGAGATCACCGGCACGGTCGGCGGCGGCCAACCCCGCGCGCCACACGGTGATCTGGTGGCGGTGGAGGTGGCCCTGGCGGCGTTGGAACGTGTCCAGGGCCCACGCCAGCCGCCACACCGCGGGGTGATGACCAGCCCGCACCGCAGCCTCCTGAGCGGCGGTCAAGCACACGTACTCGGTGGCCAGCCAGGTCAGGGCGGCGCTGTCGCCGGCAGGCCCTGGCTGATCGGAGAACACGGCGGCCGGGGTCTCGTACGGGGAGAGGACCTGTTCGGCGGCCAGCCCCGACCGGACGTAGAAGTCGATCACTCGTGCGAGTGCCGCCTCCTCGCCGGCTGCCCGCTCGGCGGCGTACAGCCGCACCAGGTCGTGCATCCGGTAGCGACCCGGCACGTGCTGGCGCACCAGGTGACCGGCTTCGAGCTTCTTCAGCAACGACCGCGCACGCGCCACCGGCAGGTCCGCGAGCGCGGCCACCGCAGGCAGGGCGATGTCCGGGCCGGGCGCGATACCGAGCAGCGCGAACAACTTCACCGCTTCCGCGGGCAGTACCCGCAACGACGCGGCGAACACCGCCCGCAGACTGATGCTCAACTCCCCGGTCTCCAGCCCGTCGAGCCCGTCGGCTTCCCCCAACTCGTCGGCGAACGCGGCGAGCGGGAAGTCCGGGTACCCGGCGGCACGTGCGGCCACGATGCCGATGGCCAGCGGCAGGCCCGCGCAATGTCTCAAGAGTGCCGCAACGGCTTCGGGTTCGGCCGATACGCGCTGCGGCGACAGATGACCCGCGAACAACGCTCGTGCATCGTCGTCGGGCAGGACGTCGAGCGCGAGCGTCGGCACGCCCTGTGAGGCGACGAGGGCGGTCAGGCGGTGCCTGCTGGTGATCAACGTCGTGCACGTCGTACCGCCGGGCAGCAGGGTGAGCACCTGGTCGGCGTCACGGGCGCTGTCCAGCACCACCAGCAGATGCCGCCCCGCCACCAGGCTCCGGTACAGGGCGGCCTGGCCATCCACGTCGGCGGGAAGGGAAGTCGCGCCGAGCGCCTCCAGGAAGCCGAGCAGCACCGCCGAGGTCGTCGTCGGCGGCCCGGTCGGGTCGAACCCGCGCAGATCGGCGTACAACTGCCCGTCGGGGAACCTGTCCAGCTCCCGCTGCGCCCAGTGCAACGCCAACGCCGTCTTCCCGGAGCCGCCCGCGCCGACGACCGCGAGCGGTTCCCCCGGTTGCGCCAAAGCCTCGTCCATCGACGTCAGTTCGTCGTCACGGCCCACGAACAGCCGAGGCGGGGCAGGCAACTGTCGCGGCACGGGCGGTTGCCCGATCACCGGGACCGCTACCTCGCCGACCAGCATTTGCTGGTACAACTCGCGTAGTCGGGGACCGGGGTCGGTGCCGAGTTCGTCGGCCAACGTCCGTCGGACGACCTGGTAGTGCGCCATCGCCTCGGCCTGTAGGCCGGACCGGTGCAGGGCCAGGATGAACTGGGCGGCCAGCCGCTCGTCGAGCGGGTCGCGCTGCACCAGCGTGGACAACTCGGCTACCAGCGACTCATGTCGCCCCAACCGCAGCGCGATGTCGTTGCGGTGGGCCACCGCCGACCACCGCTCCCGATCGAGGCCCTGCCGCACCGCGTCGGCCCAGTCACCGCCGATCCCGCCCAACGCCTCGCCGCGCCACAGCCCGATTGCCCGCTCGACCAGCGCGAGCGCCTCACCGTCCTCACCGACGCTCGACCGCTCGACCAACATCCGGAACCGGTGGAGGTCGACGGTATCCGTGTCCACGGGCAGCACGTACCCAGCTGCTGTCCGGCCGATCACCGCGCTCGGAACACCGCCCAACGCCTGCCGCAACCGGAACAGGTAGCCGTAGAGCGTGCTGCGCGCCTGCCGAGGAGCACGGCCTGCCCACACCTTCTCCGTGAGCGAGTCGAGCGACTGAGGCCGGTTGGGCTCCACGAGCAAGGCCGCCAACACACACCGCTGCCGGGCGTGTCCGAGGTCGACCGCCACCCCGTCGACCAGCACCCGGACCTCGCCGAGCAACTCGAACGACACCTCCACCAGAAGTCCTCCCCTCGTCATACCGGAGTACCGACTTTGACCGTCGCGGACAAGGCGAATTCCAGAACTTCCCCAGATCGCCACGCCATACTCCGCCGCTCGCACCACGTTCCCGCTGATTTGCGCCCGATCGAACAGTTCCGAATGCGCCTCGACCGCCGTTCGCCCTGGTCGAAAGACAGCCGAACAGGGCGAACGCCCCGCGAGCCCGGATCGGGGATCTAGCGTCGGAATCTCGGCACTCGAACAGGGGATCCGTGTGTGTACTACGGCTCGGGCAACCGTGTGCACCACAACGTCTCGGTGGACAACGAGACGTTCACCGAACTGGGCACCGCACCGGACGATCCGGACGGCGTGAGCGCGGACAACGTGTTCGAGTACAACGCGATCCTCGGCTCGCGGACGCACGCCGCGCTGGTGACCAGGGGTGGTGAGACCGACGAGGGCCCGGTGCTGCGGACGGTGTTCCGCAACAACTCCGTGTCGCTGCCGAACGCCGCTGCGGAAGGCGTCGTCTGCTACGGCGGCTGCACCGACGAGCACCTGGAACTGGCGCAGAACGTGATCTCGGCGGCGGCCAAGGCCGCGTACGCCGATCCAGGGTTCACCGCCACGCACCACAACGTGTTCCACGGCCTGCTGCAACTTGACCCCGACAGGACCGACGTCGTGGTCGACGACCCAGGGTTCACCCGCCCGTCGAACCTGAGGCCGCGGCCGGACAGCCCGGCGGTCGACCTGGGTACGACCGTCCACGCGGATGTGGACCTCGACGGCGACCCCGTCGGGCTCGACGGTCGCGTGGAGGCCGGGGCGTACGAACTGCCGACCGCACGCCGCTGACCCGTTTCGCCGATCGACTGCCGACGTACCTGGAACCGATCGGTGGCGGCATGGTGCAGATCCAGTGGCACCACCCGGAGCACGGTATCGGCTGCCTGACCGTGATCCCCGACGGTGACGGCCGCGACCTCGTGGAACCACGCGACAACTGCGACGACGAGCAACCCACGCAACGATTCCTGGTCGAGCCGGTAGGACCGCCCGAAGCCCCCGACCTCCGCCTGCGCGTCGCCGACACAGAGCGCTGCCTCGGCGTGCGCGGCGAGGAACTGGCAGAGGGCGCGGAACTCGTGCAGGGCCCATGTTCGGAGGCGGCCCGCAGCGGTTCCGAATAGAACTGATCCTCCCGCCGACCTGACACTTGCCGCGGAACTCGAATTGATGCCGGTGATCATGTCCGGATTGCCGAGGTGACAACGCTGCCCGAGCAGCGCTGGTGACTGCAAGAGTGCCAAAGGGCGGTGTTCCGGCGGGATATCCCGGCACGGGGCGGTCGATGCGTCGGCTGCGCGTACTTGCCGTCGCGGATCTCGACGTAGAACGCGACAACGAGTGCCGATCGGCGAAGCAGGGATGCCGGCATGTTCGTCCCCCAGATGATGAGGTGTTTGGGAAGGGGCGAACATGTCAGCGGTCGCGGTACAAGGGGCCGTCACTGCGGCAGCGGGTGATGGTCGACGACCGCTGTGACCGCAAGGCGCGCAGCTTTTACAAGGAATGGCACAAATGGTCAAGGCTCGAAGGTCTTGATCGACCTGCCGACCGGCTTCATCTCGCAGCCGAACGGCTCCGCCTCGCAGTCGAACGGCTTGCGTGCCTCGCAACCGCGGGAAGTCCCACATCGGCTTCGACGTCATGGACATTGTTTTCCGGCGAACCCGAATCACCGCCGTCGCAGCAGACCAGGACGCCCCGGTCATCGTCCTGTCAGGCCCGTGACCAGCCCATCTGCCCGCCACGCAAACGCGAAACGCCAGCCCTCTTTCGCCACGCGGTTTACCCCGGCAATCCGAAACGTCACAAAAGTCAAGCGAAATCCACGAATCAAGTCTCGCCCGCGGCCGTCTTGATGAACGTGAACCACGATGCGCCCGCCTGCGTTGTCACAGGTGGCCAGCGGCAGACATTCCGAGAACCGCCGGACCTGATCGTTGCCCATCGGTGCCGCACGAGCACCACTGATTGCCGGGAGGCCTCATGGATGTCCTGAGCGGACATACCGTCCAGACCGACGGATTCGCGGTAGTCCGATCAAGCGGTGAGTTCCGGGTGGTCACCCAGAAACACATCCCCGCAGGGGGGCGGCTGTTCCCGGTCGAAGGAGAACAGACCGAGGTGCCGACCCGGTTTTCCGGGTCTTCGAACTTAGCCGGGCACAGTCACTTTGCTGGTGACGCTGCGTGTGCGTAGGCGTTGGTTCTCGGGGTTGCGGAAGCCGTAGGCGTTGCGGGCGACGAGCTTGACGGCTCGGTTGATGCCTTCGCTCTTGGCGTTGGTGATGCCGGTGCGCAGGAACGCTTCGATACCGTCCCACCAGGTTTCGATGGTGGTGGCCAGTCGGGTGATCTCGGCGATGCCACTGTCGGCGCACCACGCGTAGAAGCGGTGCAGGCGGGTACGGACTTCACCACGATCGAACTTGTCCCGGTTGCAGGCCAGCACGGTGCGCAGTTCCTCTTTGGCGATCCAGGCGGTGAGGATGCCGGTGCCGACCGGCCCGGCCGCCTCGAGCTTGGTCCACATCGTGGTGATCTGCTCGTCGGTGAGGTCCTCCCAGTTGCGGGTGAGGCGGTTGCGGGCGATCCACTCCGGGTCGGTCTTGCGTCCGCGGCGGCCTCGGTGCTGGAAGGTCAGCCGCCGCCGCACCTCACACAGCGCCTTGTTGGCCAACTGGACCACGTGGAAGTGATCGACCACGATCGTCGCCGCCGGCAGCGCCTGGCGCACGGCGGCCCGGTAGCAGGCCGACATGTCGATGGCTACAAACCTGACCTGCTCACGCCAGGACTCGGTTTGTTCCTCCAACCAGGCGACGGCGTCGGTGGCGGCCCGGCCCTCGACCTGCCCCAGCAGGCCCTGCGTGCCGGTGACGTCGACGAACCCGGTGTGCCACCGCCCCACGGTCTCCTCGCTCTTCCCGGTCAGCGGGTTGACCTGGTACTTCAGCCTGCCGCGTCGTGTTTCGTCGATCCCCAGGACCTCCACCGGCGCGGGCTCGGCGGGCAGTACGGCCGCCGCCTGGGCGGTGAACGCGGCGTGCACCACCGGCCAGGACAGGCCCACACTGGCGGCGACCTCGGAGACGACGCGTTTGGCCGTGGCCACCGCCGTTCCTGCCGCCTGCCGTAATCGCGTGGTCAGCCGGGCCCCGGTGGGGACGGGTGGCACCGTCTCGGTGAACGTCCTCTTCGGACAGTCAAGGGACCCGCAGCGCCACCGGCTCTTGTGCCACACCAAGCGGATACCGTCGCCGCCGAAGGGCAGATCCCGTGGCCTGGTGAGCACTCTCTCCTTGAGCGAGGTGGAGGTCAGCCCACACGACGGGCAGCGTCTGGCCTGCTCATCAGCGGTGATCACATGCACTACCCGCATGCCGTCGGCATCGAGTTCCACGTGATCGACGGCCAGGCCGTCCAAGTCCAGCAGCAAGGTCGTAGGGTTGTGCATGCCCGTGGTTCTTCGGTCAGGTTGCGTAGGAACAACCATGATCACGAAGAGCCACGGGTCTTTCGTATCCAGCCTGCCCGATTACGGTCCGCTATCGACGATCACGCTGCCCGGACAACTTCGAAGACCCGACAAGCGCCCGCCGACCACCGCGATTGTCGAATCCAGGCACAGCTCGCTCCACTCGCCGAGCATCTGGGCTGGCCATGGTTTCAGCGAGTCGGGAAATGCGAGCACCCGTGCCACGACGTCCGTGCCACCACGGTCATGTCGGGCCCACAACGGAGGTACGAGTCAGCATCGCGAAGTTGTTGTCGGGTCGAAGTGGCCACGACTCGTATGACCGCGGTCGCTTCGACCGTGCAACGAGTGTGGGAGTTTGAAATTCTACACACCGAAGAAGGCGAGTACTATTTCGTACTCGCCTTCTTCGAACTTAAGCTGACCATAAACTATGGCGAACCAACCATCGACGGCTACCTCGGATGGCTCGACAGGCACGCCGACGCCAGCCCGCTCTACCACGGCAAAAATGCCAACAATCCAAACAACGGAGTATGAACCATAAAACTAACCTAGATACAGATCAGCAGCTTTCGACAACGATGACCGTTCAACCGCATCGTTTTGATGCTTTTATTAACCAGTGACCCGAAATTCACCCTACCGTCTCACGCAGACACCCCGAAATCACGCGCTTCCAAGCCTGCCTGCCGCAGACGAGGCCTAGCGACTCAACAGGGAGCGGGCTTGACTGTCGCGATGACGGTGGACGGGATCTCGCCACCCCTGCCCGACAGCAGAGCATCCGCCGTCGATGATCCTCGTCAGGGAATCGACAACCTGAGCTACAGCGATGCAAGAGCACCTGCAACACGCCCGGCAAGATCGGCAAAATAGTGATCTGCGACACTCGAAACTCGATCACGAACCGCGCGGCACCGTGACATCAAACGTGACACGAACCAGGGTCAACAATAGGAATTCACGAGGACCCTGGAAGCCTTGATGAGAGTATAGTTGCAGGTAGAGACTCCGGAGGCGGTGGCGTAGGTTCGAATCCTACCGGGGGCACCACGTTTGACCTGCGAAGATGCTCAACAGGCTCCCTCTTGCGTTAGTCCTCCATGACATGAGTTGTGCCATTACCGCATCTGCGCTCGGATACCCACCTACAGATGTAGAGGCGCCTGGCGCGAGAATCTCTCTCGGGATAGCGCTAAAACGGACACTAACGCTTAGATCTCAGGCTTAGCCCTGCCGCAGCAGTAGCAATGGCAACTTGCCCTGGCAACGGTCACGCCAGCCGAGGCACGCGAACTCATGCTGTGGAACGCCGAACTGTCCGTCGCTGAGCGCGTAACGACCGGATCGGCCACGACGAAGCCAGGTGGTGGTACCCGGATTTACCTGTTTCCGGAATGGACAGTCAGACCGGCTAGCGCGGCCTTCGCCGCGAGGTGACCGCACATGCCGTGAGCGCCCGCGCCGGGCGGCGTGGCAGCCGAGCAGAGGTAGACGCCGTCGATGCCGGTAGTATAAGGGTTCATCGCCGCTCTGGGGCGGAAAAGCATCTGCCTCAGGGTGTTCGCGCCGGTGGTGATGTCACCGGCAATAAAGTTGGAGTTCTGCTCCTCGATCTCGCGGGTTGAGCGCACCGACATGCTCAAGATTCGTTTACTGAACCCCGGTGCGAAGCGCTCGATCTGGGCGATGATCGCCTCGGTGGCGTTACCCTTGTATCCGGCAGGTACGTGCGCGTAGGCATCCACAGGGTGCACGCCACCTTGTGAGCGGGATGGGTCGGCCAAATACTGCTGGCCGAGCAGCACGAAGGGACGCCGCGCGACCAGACCGCGCCACACCTGCCGTTCGGCTTCGGCGATTTCCGCCAGGGTCCCACCCAGGTGCACAGTGCCTGCTCGACGGGCCGGTTCATATGCCCATGGGATGCCGCCCTCGACCGCGAACGCCACTTGAAACGCGCCGGGACCGTGCCGGTAGCGCTCGTAGGACCGGCGCACGCGGGCAGGCATCTGATCACCGACGATCCGCACAGCCTCCTGCGGCGAGGTGTCCAGCAGGACGATGTCGGCTGCATGCTCGGTCAGCGAGGTGACCTGGATCCCGGTCTCGACCTCACCGCCCAAGTCTTCCAGCATGGCGACCATCGCAGCGGCGATCGACCGTGAACCGCCAACGGCGACCGGCCAGCCATAGCGGTGTGCCGCAGTGCCGAGGGCAAGTCCTATCGCCGACGAGGCGGGAGTTCCCAACGGCCGGAAAGCGTGCGCGGCCACCCCTGCCCACAAGGCTCGAGCGGGCTCGTCGCGCCATCGCCGAGTCAGCCATGTGGCGGGCAACGCCGCGCGCAGCCCGAATCGGGCCAACGCCATCGGGTGCAGCGGCACGTGCGCCACCGGCTGGAGGACATCCTCCGCGATCCCGTCGAACCGCTCGGCCAGTGGCCCGAACATGCGCCGGTATGACCCGCCGTCCCGCCCCAGGCTGTCGGCCGTCTCCTCGACTGACCGGAGGACAGCCGCCCCGCTGCCGCCGTCGAGCGGGTGTGCGTACTGCACCTCCGGCCACGCCCAGCGCAGTCCGAATCCGGCGAGGTCGAACGCACGGGTGAAGAAGTTGTCCACCGCCAGCGGATGGAAGGCGGAACACTCGTCGTGCACCAGTCCGGGCATCGTGGCTTCACCAGAGCGGGTGCCTCCTCCGACCACCGGAGCTGCCTCCAGGACCGTGACCTTCAAGCCTGCGGCCGCCAGCGTCAATGCGGCGGCAAGACCATTGGGTCCGCTGCCGACCACGACGGCGGTCCTCACTGCGGTGAGCCCGTCATGAAACGGACGGCGATTGGCGCCGTTCTTGTGGCATCGATTCACACACCGCGATTCGCGTTCCCGTTCCGGGTTGAACTATATGACTGGCCGCCCCCCTGCGTTATATGCTTCGGCGAGGCATTCTGATGACTCAACGGACGCCTTTTCCTGTTCCGCGCGACACTCTGCGGAGAATGCGGAGCGGCAGACGGCGACCAGAATTCCTGGCCCGGAACGCGTCAGCACGATAAGGGATTTCCCACTTCCGCAATGGCACGTCATCGCCGACGATAAACTTACGGACTGCGTGATCAATTTTGTTCTGCTTAGACTCCGAATGCGCACGATAAGGGGATGTTGAACGTATCAAATCCAGCAAGGTGTCGACGGTGTATGTCTTGGCGTGCTTGAACGAGCAGTGTTCCACGTCGGTGAATTTTCTCCCAAAATCCAACGCATGCCCTGAATCACCCACCACCGACATGGGGCCGGTATCCAGCGACGCAATTGCGATCAGCTCAGCTACCCACGGGTCATTATCATCCCACGTGTTCCAGATCGGCCCGAGCACACCGCCGGGACGGAGCACCCTTGCTATCTCTCGGGGCGCCCTCGTGCGGTCGAACCAATGGTAAGCCTGCCCGGCCAGCACGGCGTCTACCGAGGCGTCCGGCAGTGGGATGCGCTCGGCAGAACCGATGTGCATCTCCAGGCCAGGCGCTCTCACCCGGAGACGTTCAAGCATCGCGCTGTCGGGCTCCACGGCGACGACTTCATGTCCGAGCGCCGCCAATTGACGGGTCAGAATGCCCGTGCCTGCACCCAGGTCGACGACCCTGACCGGCGACTCACCGAGCAGCCACGTGATCGCAGTTGCTGGGTAATCTGGGCGAGCACGGTCGTAGAGATCCGCAGTCGCACCAAAAGATTCGCCACGAATCGACCGGACCTCATCCGTCATGAAGACTCCTTCTCCTGGTTCAACAACGTCCGCATCATCGACTCCACGTGCCCCGACAGTGCCCGAACCGTCGGGTGCGCGAAGACCACAGTGACGGAGAGCGATAGCAGGATCCGGGAACGCAGTCGAGCCACGAATCGTGCCGCTTGCAACGAATGCCCGCCCAACGCGAAGAAGTTGTCGTTGACGTCGACTTCGTCAATTCCCAGCAACTCCTGCCAGAGGCCTGCCACCAACTCTTCGATCGGGTTGGATGGTGCTGTGGTCCGGCGAGCGGCGGTGACTGGCCGCACGATGCTGATGTCGATCTTCCCGCTGGTGGTTACCGGCAACTGATCGACTTCGATCACGTGTTCCGGCACCATGTACCATGGAAGTCTCCGAGCGGTCTCCGCGCGGACATCGAGGTGCTTGTCGGATTCCTTTCCCACGACGAAGTATCCGACCAGACCTCTGCCACCGGGCAGGTCCGCAACGACGACCAGCGCCGCGTCGATGCCGTCGATATCACGCAGTCCTGCCTCGACTTCGGCCAACTCGATTCGATAGCCCCTCACCTTCACCTGGCGATCCCGCCGCCCCATGTGCTCCAGCACCCCCTCCGGGCGCCACCGGGCGAGATCACCGGTTCGATACAGGCGTGAACCATCGCCCGTGAAGGGATCGGCGACGAAACGCGATGCGGTGGCAGCTGCGTGCAGGTAGCCGCGAGCGATACCCGTGCCGCCAAGCCACAGTTCACCGATCACGCCTGGCGGCACAGGCCGCATGTGGTTGTCCACGACCACTGCCCGGCCCCCGTGCAAGGGGCGCCCGATGTGCGGCGACCCGCCGCCAATCTGGGTGGCCACCGCATCCACCGTGGTCTCGGTCAGGCCGAAGAGGTTGATTGCCCGTGCGACTCCGAGATCAGTCCAGTAACCCATTCTGCGCCACAAATCCGGGGGCACGGGTTCGCCGCCCACCAGAAAAGTCAGTGGTCCGGTGCCATCGCGAGCGAGATGGTCGGCGAAGAGTTCCAGATGGGTAGGTGTGAAGTCGATGTGGGTGATCCGGTGGCCGCGTACGACCGCGGTCAACTCGTGGGGATCGCGGCGCTGGACGTCGCTGAGCAGGACGACGGTGTCGCCTCGAGCGAGCCGGACCCACTGCTGGACCGAGGCGTCGAAGGTCGGGTCAGCGTTCCAGGCGACGCGGTCACGCCCAGGCCCTGCCGCGCCGAGGTGCTCGAGTGCCACCAGCAGGTTCGCCAAAGCCCTGTGGGTGACCTGGACGCCCTTGGGCTTGCCTGTGGAACCGGATGTGAAGATGGTGTAAGCGATCTGGTCGGGGTGTACCTGGGCCTGATCGATCGTCGCCAGTCGACCGTTCCCTCGTTGTTCGCGAATATCCGCGATGTCGACAACCTGCTTGGCCCATTGCGCCGCACCCGCAGCCGTGGCGCTGTCCACGAGCACGATGTCGGCGCCGCTGTCCCTGAGGATCCCGGCCAGCCGCGCCGCGGGTTGGCTGGAATCGAGCGGTAGGTAGGACGCCCCGGCACGCAGCACGCCGATGATCGCTGCTGGAAGGTCGACTGATCGACTCATACAGACGCCGACGGCGTGTTCCACCGACACGCCGAGGTCCTGGAGGAGGGCGGCTATCTGATCGGCCCGGCGGTTCAACTGCGAGAATGTGAGCTGTTCGGATCCGCACAGCACAGCGTCGCCATCGGGGTCGCGTTGCGCCCAAATCCGCACCGCTTGGTGGATTGGGGTCCAGCTTTCGTCAGGTCGTGATCCCTGTCCCCATCCGGCCACGAGTTGTCGTTCGTCCGGAGTCGCGGCAGGTACCTCGCGCAACAGCCTGTCGGGGTTTGCGGTCACCTCTTCAAGCAGCCACGTGTACCGAGCGACCAGGTGTTCGATGGTCGAACGGTCGATGATGTCGGTGGCGTAGGCCACCTCGAACAGGAATCCGTCTGTTCCGTTGTCCTCTGTGTACTCGAAAGAAAGGTCGTAGTTGACGACGTCCGGGCTCACGTCGAACTCGGCCACTGACAGGCCGTCCAGTGGAAGGAGCTGCTGTGGCCGGTATCCGAACACCACCTGTACCAACGTGTTGTGCGTCGGGCTTCGCTGCGGTGCGATCGCCTCGACTATCCGATCGAACGGTGTGCTTTCGTGGTCGTAGGCGGCGATTGCGGTCCGCCGGAGTGCGCCAACGGCGTCGCGGAAGGTGCTGTGCTCATCGATTGAGCACGGGATTGGGAGCACGTTGACGAAGAACCCGACGGTCGACTCGAACTCGGGGTCGGACCGATTGGCGGACGGCACCCCAACGATGACGTCACGCTGGCTGATCCACCGCGACAGCAGCACGCTGAAGGCGGTGAGAAGAACCATGAACGGCGAGCCGAGTTCGTTGTGGGCCAGTCGACTGACGGCTCGTGCCACGTCGGCCGTGATCGTGAAGCCGACCCGGTCGCCGACGAAGTTCTGCGGGCCGGTGCGCAGCCGGTCGACGGGTAGGTTCAGCACGTACGGGTGCCTTGCCAGCGCTGTCGACCAGTGGTCCAGGTCCCGCTGAGCTGATGGCGTGTTCAGCCATGCCCGCTGCCTTTCCGCGTAGTCGCCGTACTGCGTGCGCGACTCGGCGACCCGAGGCGCGCGACCTGCCCGGCGAGCCGAGTAGAACTCAGCGATTTCGGTGAACAGCAGACCGTTGGACCACCCGTCGGTGGCTGCGTGGTGCAACGCCACCACGAGTGCGTGGTCTTCACTGGACAGGCGGAACAGCGCTGCACGCAGCGGCTGACCGCGTTCCAGATCGAAGCCTTCACAGATGAACGATCGGGCCGCGTCTTCCAGCTCCTCCTCACCGAGCACCGGACAGGCTTGTCCGAGCGGCGCATACGGGGTTTGGACCACCTGCTGTGGCACGCCGTCGACGTCCGGGATCAACGCTGTGCGCAGCGCTTCATGGCGGCTCACGGCCGAGGCGAACGCGGTGCGGAGCGCATCGGTGTCGAGCACGCCGCTCAACCGGACCGCGAAGGTGTAGATGTATTGCAACCGCGTCCCCATCTGGGAAGCCAGCCACAACCGCTGCTGCTGCAACGACGGCTTGGTCGTCCTCGGGCTGCCGGGCGGCGGGATGTCGACTGCGGCATGCGCAAGTGCGTCATGGCTGTCGTGCATTTTGTTCTCCCGTTGAGCGCAGTGTGGCTGGTGACCGCCGTCCGAGGGTGGACGCCAAGTAGCCGGCGAATTGCTCCGCCGTGCGATGGTCGAAGATCGCGCTGACCGGGACGGTGCGGCCGAGCGTCGCGGTCACGCGCCCGCACATCCGCAGCGCTTCGACGGACCCACCGCCGAGGTCGAAGAAGTCGTCAAGCGGGGTGATCGGCTCACCGAGCACGTCGTGCCACGTGTGGAGTACGAAGGTGAGCACGTCGACCGCACTCGAGAGCGTGGTCGACGGCTCGGCTTGTTCCTCCGACTGGGCCGCACGCGTGGTGGATTTCGAAAATCCGGCTGTGGTACCCGAGTTGTCGTGCGCTGGGCCAAGGTTCTGGTCCATACCTGCGGTGTGGACCAGCCACAACTCCAGCACCGATCCTGCGTCGTGCGTCGGGAGGTTCACAGCTTCTGGCTCGCGTGCATCGGATGCGTGCATTGTGAATGCTGACAACTCCTTCACAATTCGGTCGTTGGCTGGCTGGCGACCGCGTCAACTCGGCGAACGAACGACCCGAAATTCGGATTTTCGTACAGCAGGCGCATCGTCACCGCTACACCGGTCCACTCGCTGAGCCTGGTGCACACTCGGATGGCACCCAGTGACTCGCCACCCAGGTCGAAGAAGTCGTCCGTGGCGGTGAAATCGTTGGTTCCCAACACTTCTCGCCACGCTCTGGCAACCAGATCCCTGTTGCTCTCGACGCCGTTGCCGACGTCCACTGCCGACTGCGATACAGCTGTGACCCACGCTGCCCGTGGAGCGGGCATCGCGCCAGGAAGTGCCAGCTCGGAAAGGGGCGCACCAGGTCGATCTACGAGATGTGCAAGCGCCTCTACATACTGCTCGGCCAGTTTTCGGACAGTGGCCTCGTCGAACAGCGCGGTCGCGTAGCCGATCACGATGACCGGTGAGACCCCATCGGCGAGCTGGAACTGGAGGTCCTTCTGGATGTCCACATCTGCCAGTGGGACACGAGTGACCGTCACTCCGGTCAGTTCCAGATCTTCGATCAGACCGGCATGGTGGCTGAACACGACCTGCGAAAGGGGGCTATAACTAGGATTCTTCGGGATGTCCACTGCGGCCAGGATGTCCTCGAACGGCAACATCTCGTTCACTCGGGCGTCGAGCACAACGGAACGGACCACACCCACCAGGTCCGCGAAGGTGCCGCTCGCACTCACACCGCACCGCAGCGGTAGCAGTGTGACGAACGGACCGACGGTGTTCTCGACCTCGGAGAAGGGGCGCACACTCACCGCACCGGCCACGACTAGGTCCGACTCGCCGGTCCATCTCGAGAGCGCAAGAAAAAAGGCCGCGAGGGTGACCATGAATGGCGTAGCGTCCAAGGCTGCCGCGGCTCCGACGACTCGGGACATCACGCCACCGGTCACCGGAAACTCGAGCCAGCCACCACGAAGGGACTGCACAGGCGGGCGGGCGCGGTCGAGCGGAAGCGGTGTTGGTTGCCGGACACCGGCGAGTACGTGCTTCCAGAACGTCCTGCACTCGTCGTGGGCGCCTCCGGCGAGCGAGTCACGTTGCCACGCGGCGAAGTCGCAGTACTGCAACTCGATCTCGGACAGGCAGGCCGCCGGACCTCCGGTGTACTCGTCGTACAAGGCAGCGATGTCCCGGTTCATCACCGTCATGGACCAACCGTCGTTAGCGATGTGGTGAATGAGGAGCAATTGCACGTGGTCGTCGTGACCGATCCGGTACAGCCGCGGGTGGAACACGCGGCCTGCACCGAGGTCCATCGCCCCGATCGCGGCTGTCGCAATCGTCTCGCGAATCGCCGTCTCGATGTGCGGATGCCTCGATGACAGAGGCTCCGCCGCCACGTGGAGTTCCCTTGGTTCGTTCACGTGCTGAACCAGGTCGCCGCCAGTCCAGCGGAAGCCGGTGCGCAGTGCTTCGTGCCGGGCCACAACGACGTCCAGTGCACGGGCGAGCGCGGCGACGTCGAGCGGCCCTCGGATCCGGTGGGCATGGTGCATCACCAATGACGTGCTGTCGTCTCCCGCGATCTGCTGCGCCATCCACAATCCTCGTTGTGCCGGCGAGGCGAGCAGGGGTCCGCTCCGGCCAACGGCAACCGGTGTCGTCCCACCGACGGTTGCCTCGTCCATCCAGCGGGACAACAGGTCCTGCTCCGCAGCACCTTCCGCGCGTGGGTTCATCGTTGCCTCCGGGCATGCGCACTCATGGGAATGTCCGGCTGCTTCGCCGCGGCGGCCGTGAAGCGCACGAACTCGTCGATCAGTTCCTCGACCACGTGCCGGTCGACTCGCTCGGCCGGGAACGCCGCGCTGCCGCTGATCCCGCCTTCCGTGCGTTGCAGCACCACGGACAGCTCGTATCGGGCGTTGCTCGCGATCGTGAACGAGACCGGGCGTCCGAACGTTTGCGACCGCAGGGGTCCCACGGTGTGGTCGTCGTAGCCGAAGACGAATCGAAACAAGTCGTACAAGCGAACGGGATGATCCAGTTTGCGAAGGACCTCTCCGATGAAGAGGTCCTGGTGGGCGTAGGCGTCCATCAGCGTGCCACCGCTGCGGCGCAGGACCTCGCCGAACGGCTCGTGCTCCGCAAAACGCACCTGCAGCGGCAGCATGGTGGTGAACACCCCGACGACCGGGTCCAGGTCCGACAGCGGCCGGTTGGTCGTCGGGAACCCGACCAAGGCGTGGTGCCGTCCTGTGCAACGCCCGAGCACGATTTGGAACGCGGTGAGCAGCACCGCCGACCGGGGCAGCCTGGCAGTCCGTGCCAACGCACCGATGTCGGCCACTGCGGCTTCATCGAACAAGATCGGGATCACGGTTGGCTGGTGCTCAGCGGAGGGATCCATCGTCTTCGGGTTCGGCAGGCCGACCGGCGGCGGGCGGTCGGCCAACTGCTGACGCCAGAACTCGACATGCTTGGTGTGCAGCCGCGAACCTGCGCCGAATCTTTGCCACACGGCGAAGTCTCGGTAGCGCATCCGCTGTTCGGCCAGGTCGGGCTTCGTCCCTTCGACGGCGCAGCGATACAGTTCGGCGAGGTCGGACAGGATCACCGCCATTGACCACGTGTCCACCGCGATGTGGTGGACGACGATGAGTACCAGGTACTCACCGCTGTCCAACCGCCACAGTCGGGCTGCCAGGACTGGCCCCTCGGCAAGGTCGAACACCCTGCGCACGGCACGGACGACATCGTCGTGTAGTGAACTTCCCATCGCTAATTCATCGCCTGTCAGCGCACCACTGTTGTCGTCGACCGTCAGCGGGACGCAGAACGGGGCGCGCACCTCCTGGAGCAGCTGGCCACCGCTGCGTCTGAAGGTGGTGCGCAGTGCTTCATGCCGTTCTACGAGAAGATCGAGCGCCTGGGACAACGTAGACACATTCAGATCTGCGGGAAAGATTCGCAACAAGTGCGGCCAGGCGTCCTCTCCCGACCGAGCGCTTACCCATTCCTGCTGATGTGACGCAGGAACCACAGGGTTCATCACCGGCCCGTTCACGTGTGGAGCCCGCTGGATGCTGACGCGGGATGAGCCAGAGGTTGCGACTCGAGCCACCTCGACGCCTCTGTTGACCTGGTATTTCGCAGATCGAACCACGTCCACGTGTCGCAACTCAACGAGTTGAATCCGGTCGGTCTCACTCGAAGAGCAGCAGTCGAATAGTGCACGTTACCCCCAGTTGCGGCGCCATATCCGATGCTGGTCAGGTACTCGGAGTTTGCCGGTCAATCCGTATGCGAGCACCGTCCAGGAGGCCCTCAGCCTTCCCGACAAGACCGCGCCGGCCGAACTCATCAACCACAAAACCCCTGATCAGAGACTTGCGGCAGCACTCAGCGTCAAGTTATACCGGAACCAAATGAGATCGTGAACGTTTGCCTTCGATGATCTTGAACGGTTGCCTTCTGAGGCCCGCCAAAGTACCCCCCAATAGTGGCCACCTCTCGAAATTAGGCCTCCGCAACAGTACGAGTCAATACGGCCAATCGAGTGAAGAGGAGACCTGTCAATCCCGCCTGTTGACCCATCCGGCCGATAGCTATTACTCCACAAACAGGTTAACGAGAAAATTCTTTCCGGTAGGACGTAGCTTGCAGATGCAGCCGTGAACTCGACGTTTCAGTGATTTCCCGGAGATGACGACAACTCCGGAAGGCACCGACGGTTGACACCGCTGGCCGCACCCACTTAAAGTCGTAAACACCCACGGTGGACGGGGAGGAATAAAACCACCGGCAATGCAGGCGGAGACCTCGCTTGTGGACTTCGCTCGCCTGAGCCAGGTGGAGTCGCACCGTTCCATCGCGGGAAAGGTAAATCCTCCATCAGGAAGGAAACTTCTCCATGTCGCTTGTGCGCAATTTCCTGGCTCGCCTGACCGGTACGAATGGCAAGCACGAAACCGAGAGCAAGCCGTTCTACCTGCTCTGACCCGCAGCATCACCTCTTAGTACGCGGGCATTTTCCTGAGCCTACTGGGTTCCTGATGGGGACTGTCGATCGAATATCCAGCAGGAACTCAGTAGGCGCCTTGCGCGAATTGCGCGCACGGTCTCCAGGAGACGCCTTCGTCGGCTTTGGTGATCGGATGGCGGCTGCAGCAGTGCTGACTGGTCCGATTCGCCTCAGTCAGCCGGGTCGCCCGCACTGGATCCCACTTCGAACCGGCACGATGACTCCTCTATCGCGCGTCGCAGACTGACTTGATTCCGACGGAAGAGCTAAAAAGTGACCTACACCGTTTTCAAGCAGATCGCCACCCTGATGATGGTAATCTTTGCGATCAGGCAAGGTTTTCTTCATCGAAACGAAGGTGTAGTTCTCTCCTGGCCCATGTTTTCGCGGTTCAGCTGCTTCCGAATGGATTTGAAGTCCGAGGAGTCCGGACTTGAGATCAACCCTTGGAAATACATGATTCATATTGATTTCGCTGGCCACCGACTCGAACTGGACGAGTTGCTCGCATACCTTCGAGAGCAACATTCAATAATCGCGACCGGATCCGGGATTATCGTAGACGCCAAGGGTTACCACGAAATTCACGTCAGGGGCGGCCATGTGGCTGATCGATAGCCTGACCTCAGACATGCCTGGAGTGTCGAGCGCCCCACTGTCGCTGTTTCGTTTCCTCCTCGGCATCGCAATCGTGTGGAAAGTTTCCTGGGAGCACCACTGGGGCGCCGCCCGCTACTTCGACGACGACTCCCTTGTTCGCTGGCGCTATATCAACAGGCCGGGGTCGATCAAACTCTTGCTGAGCCCGTCCGCATATCGCGCATTCTATTGGGCCAGGATAGCGGCCGGAGCTTTCGTGCTGACTGGAGTGGCCTCACAGGTAGGCGCCATCATATTGGGGGCATGGTTCGCCTTTGAGGCAACGTTCGATCGTAAGTACCACACGATTTTCCTTTGTCTGTGCTCGTTTATCATAGCACTGTCGCCGTCACTTGATCAGCACTTCAGCATCATAAACCTCGGCGGACACGACCCCCTGGGAGAATTTCTCGGAACATCAGGCAGCGCCGCACAAGAAGCTGATCCGTGGCCGCAAATCCTGTTGTGCCTACTCGTGATCCAAATGTACTGGAGCAGTGCTTGGCGTAAATTCCGATCGCGCCAGTTCATGAGCGGTGACGCACTGCGGAAAGCATTTGAACATTACTATCTGATCCGCGACCACATTCCCCACCGCGAGATCTGGTACCCGGCATGGCTGATGCGCAGGATCCTGGCAGAGGAAAATCAGGTTTGGCTGCGCGCTGCAGCGACACTGACCGTCGTCCTGGAGATCGGGTTGCCCATCCTGCTGATGCTGCCGTCATCCTGGATCGTTGGAGTTGCGCTCGGCATTTCGATGCATGTGATGTTCACGTTGATCATGCCCAAAAGGTTGGTGCCGTACGGTCTTGCGACGATCGCCACCTATCCGCTGTTCATCGCCCCCCATCACCTCGTTCAGGTGTTGAGCGTTGTTTGAGGTCAGTTCAGCAAGAAGTTTCGCGCGGGCTGGACCAGAGGGATCCTGGCTGCTCCAGACCGAGCTGCAATCCCCACCTGGTCCTCAGTAGACAGTGAAACGACGCCGTGAATGTGCCGGAGCGCCTACTGCAACGTGCGGACGGACGGCCTGGCACCGGCAGCAGTGTCGTGGTCGCTCGCCGACCATCGTCGCACATGGGTCCGGGAGATGGTGGTCACGCTCGACCGGAAGTTGTCGAGTCAGGTTCGTGGGCGACAACATCCGGACACGACTGGATGTCCGCCGGATTCCCGACAGGAGGAGCACCGTGTACGTGATGGGCATCAGCGGCATCCACGGTGGCGTTGACGAGCATCGACGCCGGTACACCGACGACGACGAGCGGTTGAGCGGCTTCGTGCAAGGTCTGGACTCGGCTGCCGTTCTGGTGCGGGACGGCATCGTCGTGGCTGCCGCGGCCGAGGAGCGGTTCACCGGGCGCAAGGGCACGGGAGACTTTCCCACGCACGCCATCGAATACTGCCTCAACTCGGCCGGGATCGAGGCGGCCGACCTGGAGGCGGCGGCACATGCGTTTCACTACGTGCTTCACCCCGGAACCGAAGCGCTCGACTCCGCATGGACGCGGGCGTACCGGTCGCTGTTCCGACCCGAGCGCCAAATCGACCTCTGGAAGCGCTTTCTCGGCGTCCTCCCGAGGCAGGGTGTGCTGCCGGTGGCGCACCACCTCGCTCATGCCCGCAGCTCTTTCGACCTGAGCGGTTTCGACCGGGCCGCCGTGATCGTAAGCGACGGCATGGGCGAGGCCGAGAGCATGACCTTGTTCCACGCGAAGGGCGACGAACTCCTCCCGGTGCAACGGGTGTCGTCGAGCCATTCGCTCGGGTTGCTCTACAGCCTGGTGACCTACCACCTGGGATTCCGACCGGGCATGGACGAGTACAAGGTCATGGGATTGGCTTCGTTCGGCGACCCTGACCGCTACTCCAGCGCATTCGAGGACTTGGTGCGATCGCGCCCCGAAGGCCGCTACGTGATCCCCTTCCTCAACGAGGAAACCGACACTCGAGGCCGAGAGCTCCACGTGGCGGCACGACGATCGTTGACCCGACTGTTCGGCCCACCTCGTCAGCCTGGTGACGAGGTGGTCGACGAACACCGCGACCTCGCCGCAGCCCTGCAACGCCGCACCGAGGACATTGTGCTGCACGTGACGCGGTGGGCCCGCGACACCACCGGTGAGACCACACTGTGCCTTGCCGGTGGCGTCGCCTTGAATTGCACGGCCAACGGGAAAATCCTCGACTCCGGGCTTTTCGAACAGCTCTTCGTCCAACCCGCCGCCGGTGATGACGGGTCGGCGCTCGGCGCCGCACTTGCCGTCAGCAGGAACCTCGGCCGCCCCGCGCCCGTCGAGCGGATGACCGTTCCCTATTGGGGCGAATGCCATGACGACCAGGCGCTGCGAACAGCGGCGCTCCAACGACCCGAGTTCACGGTGGAGGTCTTCGACGACGACCGGTCCCTGGCCGCCCGTGTCGCGGACGCCATCACCGCGGGCAGCATCGTTGCCTGGTACCAGGGCGGCATGGAATTCGGACCGCGGGCGTTGGGCAACCGCAGTATCCTGGCCGACCCCCGCCACGCCGACACGCGCGACCGCCTCAACGCGAGGATCAAGAAGCGGGAGGACTTCCGCCCGTTCGCCCCGGCGGTCAAGTCCGAAGCCGCACACCGGTTGTTCCACATCAGCCCCGGTTCGGAGCTGGCTTACGCGCACATGGTCGTGCTGACCCGCACACGTGCGGAACACGCCGCGTCACTCGCTGCGGTCACGCACGTCAACGGAACCGCACGGGTGCAGACCGTGGAACGCCAGAACAACCCGCGCTTCTGGTCGTTGCTCGACGCGCTGGAGGAGCGGACCGGGTACCCGGTAGTGCTCAACACGTCGTTCAACGTGCAAGGACAACCGATCGTCAGAACACCGCGGGAAGCATTCGACACCGCGGTAGACGCCGATCTGGACGGGTTGGTCGTTGGACGGTGCTACTTGCGGCGCAGGACAGGAGACGCTGCCTGATGCCCATGTCGAGCCGACGCGGTGCGGCCGCTCGCGTAGGGCTGCCGGGTGCGCCGGGACGGCCTCACCCCGATGACGACACCTCGCTCAGTGCTGGCCGGCAGTGCCTGGTCAGCTGTCGGCACAAGGGTGAGAGACGGAGGACAAGGCCAGCCGTGCCCTCGAGAATGACCGGCAAAAGGGCTGTTTCCGTCCCGGTCACGGCCCTGGGCCTGCCGGGAGGTTCGACGGGATGTGTGGAGGGTGGCGCGGCATGATCCGGAAAGGGGAAGTTCACGGGGTGTACGACCTGGTCGGTGTGGGATTCGGCCCTTCGAACTTGGCGCTGGCAGTCGCGGTCCGCGAGATCGCTCCCGGCAGCACCTGTCTGTTCGTGGAACGCAGCAGTGGTTTCGACTGGCATCCAGGCATGATGCTGGACTCCTCCCACATGCAGATCTCGTTTCTCAAGGACCTGGTGACGCTGCGCAACACCGCGAGCCCGTACACGTTCCTCAATTACCTGAAGGTGCACGACAGACTGGAGCGCTTCGTCAACCACGCGGTGTTCCGCCCTTCCCGGCTGGAGTACCGGGACTACCTGCGCTGGGTGGCCGCCGACTTCGCCGACCAGGTGCGCTACGCGACCGAAGTGGTGGATATCTCCCCGCACGCGGACGACCTCGACCTGCTCCAAGTGCGCCTGCACGAAGCTTCGGACGGGACCGAGCAGGTCGTCCACACTCGCAACGTCGTGATCGCGGGCGGAGGCACACCCCGCATCCCCGACGGGGTCGACCGCAACGCGGTGATCCACTCCAGTGAGGTCGTGCCGACATTGACGCACCGCCTGACCGACCTCGAAGCTCCCCATCGGGTAGTGCTCGTCGGGGACGGCCAGAGCGCAGCGGAGATCGCACGGCACGTCCTGACCCGGTACACCCAGGCGCAGGTGGACATGGTGGTACCGGGCGAAACGCTCAGCCGCACCGACGACAGCCCGTTCATCAACGAGCATTTCTTCGCCGAGCACACCCGCGAGTTCCACCAACAGGAGCCAGATCATCGCGCACGACGCACGGCGCGCTTACGCGCCAGCAATTACGGGGCGGTGGACGGCGAACTGCTCGACGAGTTGTACCGCTTGAGTTACCTGGACGAGGTGCGAGGACGCAGCAGGCTGATCGTGCACCCGTACTCGCGGCTGGTGAGCGCAACCGGCGGCGTCGCCGTCGTCGAGCACTCAGTGGGCGGCCAGCGAGAACAGTGGCCCTGCGATGCCCTCGTGCTCGCCACCGGGTATCACCGCGATCTGGACGAAAGGCTCGTCGGGACGCTGCACACTCACCTGGGCCGGGACGAACGAGGACTACCGCTGATCGACAGCAATCATCGCGTCACCACACGCCCGCAGGTGCGGGCCGGCGTGTACGTCCAAGGCTTCGGCGAACACGCTTTCGGCATCGGGGACACGCTGCTGTCGCTGCTGCCCTTTCGCTCCGAGCAGATCATCCGCGACATCGTCCGCCGGAAACGCCCTGGAGCCACTCGCTACCCGTCGCGGCAGTACCTAGAACACGACCGGGACCAGCTCTACGCCACCGTGGAGCGATTCGCGTTCGCGACCCTGGTGTCGGCACGTGACGTCGACGAGCCGCTGATCACCCAGGTCCCGGTGGTGCTTGACCGCTCGGGCCCTGGTCAGGGCACTCTCTTCGGCCACCTCGACCGGGCCAATCCCCATGTCGACCTGCTGGACGGGCGTCCGATCCAGGCGCTGTTCCACGGTCCGAACTCCTACATCTCCCCCGCGCTGTTCGACTCCACTCCCCTGCCGACGTGGAATTCGATCACGGTCCGGGTCCGAGGCCGCGTGCGCGTGGTGCACGACCGCACTCGTCTCGTGGACGGCTTGTACGAACTGGCCCGGCGCGCCGACCGTGTCTCCACGGAGCCACCATTGCGGCGCGACGACCCTCGCATCGACCACCTCCTTCCCCACATCGTCGGTTTTGAGATCGACATCGAGGAAATTGTCGGGCGATTCAAGCTCTCGCAGGACCGCGATCCACAGGAACGGCGGCTGGCCGGGTTGGCGCTGGCCGAAGCAGCCGAACGATCCCAACGCCGTTACCTCGGTTCGATCATCGGCGTCCCGCTCGACCACGAACACCTCGGGTCCACCGGATCGTCGCGGCACACAGCGCAGCAGACCGAACCGGTGGTCAACGGCACCGCCGACCGATCTACGAGGTGGTTGGCATGACAGGTGTGCGTGAATGGGCGAACCGTCGGGCGACGCGACTGGTGATCGATCCAGACACGAGTACGGCGATCACAGCGCTGTCCCGGTCCCTGGATGTGCACTCGACCGCCGTTCTGGCGTCCGCTGTGGCCACCGTGCTGTTCCGCTGTCGCCGCGATACCTGGGTCCTGGTGCACGTCGACCACAATGAGATCGCCTTGGAACTGTCCGATGACGTGCGCTTCCAGGACGTTCTGACTCATCTGGGCGACCACACGCAGGCGGTCGGCGGTAGTGGCGGCGCAGGCCAAGTCGCCGTCGAGGTGGTGGCGGAGGAGCACGGTGGGCGTTCGACTCTCGTGGTGACCGGCAACCAACTGCCGTGGGACGGCGACCATCGATGGGGAGATGCCCTCTGGTGCGTGATCACCCATGCCGTGCGGGAACCGGCAACGCGCTTGGGCGCACTGCGAATGCTGTCCGACGACGCGATGGCGTCGCTGGTGGCCGAGGGGGACAACGTCACTACCGCGTTCACCGAACCCACATCGCCGGAGGTGTCGTTCGGTCGGGTGGCGGCCGCGGCACCCGACCTCATCGCTCTGGTCACCGACACGGGAAACATGACCTACGGCGCCCTGAACTCGCGTGTGGAACGTTTCGCTGCCGTCCTCGCTGAGCGTGGCATTGGACCGGAGCGGCCCGTGGCGCTGTACTTGGAACGCTCGGCCGACCTGGTTGTCGCGCTTCTGGCGGTGCTGCGGTGCGGAGCACCGTACGTACCCCTGGATCACCGGATGCCGAACCAACGCATACGCGAGGTTCTGCTCGCCACCCAGGCGGCCCTCGTGGTGGGCGACAGCAGAATCCGCGACACGGCCGAGGCGGCAGGCGTGCGGGTGGTTTCCGTGCAGTACCCACCTGGTGCCGCCGTACCTGCTCCAACAGGAGTTGGGGTGCCGGACAATGCCGCGTACATCTACTTCACATCCGGCTCGACGGGCAAACCGAAGGGCGTCGTGACCGATCGGCGTTGCGCGGCCATCCGGGTCGACTGGACCGCGCGGCGTTACGGCCTGGGGCCTGGGGCAACCGTGTTGCACAAGACGCCGCTCATCTTCGACGTGGCGATCATCGAGATCCTCGCTCCGCTCAGCGTTGGCAGCGCGGTCCGCATCGCCGCACCGCGCACCGAGACTGATGTGGTGTACCTGTCCGGCGTGCTCAGCCGGGAGGACATCACGTGGGTGCATTTCGTACCGAGCATGCTGCGAGTCTTCGTCAGCGGTATTGGCGACACCGTGTTCCCAAAGGTGCGCTGGGTGCTGTGCACGGGTGAGGCGGTGCCCGCCCACCTGGCCCGCCGAGCACGGAACGCGTTCATCGGCGCCGAGTTTCACAACCTCTACGGCCAGACCGAGACCTCGGAGGTCACATCCTGGGAGGGCTTACCCGGCGACAGCGGATACGTGCCTATCGGCACACAGGTGAACGGATACCGATTGTTCGTGCTGGATCTCGCGCTGCGGCCGGTTCCGGCGGGGGTGCCAGGGGAGATTTACGTGGCAGGTGTCGGCGGGTTGGCCCGCGGATACCAGTCGGACCCCAGTCTGACCGCACAGCGGTTCGTGGCAAACCCGTACCCGGTCGGCTTGGGCGAGCGCATGTACCGCTCCGGTGACCTGGGAATACGCCAGGAGAACGGTGTCATCACGTTCCTCCACCGCACCGATGACCAAACCAAAATCGGCGGTGCCAGGGTGGAGCCAGCCGAGGTCGAGGTCGTGATCGGATCTTTCCCCCAGGTCCGCCAGTGTGCCGTGGTCGTCCGGAAAGACACGCACGGGGACAACGAACTCGTGGCCTACCTCGTCGGTGAAACCAGCACAAGTAGGCAGGTGCGGGAGTGGACATCGGCCAGGCTCGCCGCGTACATGGTGCCCGGCGCGTTCGTCTGGCTCGACGAGTTGCCGTTCACCGACTCCGGCAAGCTCGACCGCGCAGCATTGCCCGACCCCGTGTCCGCGGATCACGTGATCGGCTCGGCAGCAGCGGATGAGCCCGTGTCATCGGTCGAGGCCGAACTGTGCGTCATCTGGGCGAACGTCCTGGGACAGGAACGGGTGCACCCGACTGACGACTTCTTCTCGCTACACGGAAACTCCCTGAAAGCAGCGGCCCTGCTGGCTCGTATCTCATCCACGTTCGCGACACGGTTGACCATCGAAGATCTGTACGACCATCCGGATGTGCGCTCTTTCGCTACCATGCTCACGCAAAACCGACCGAACCCGTAGTGAAGGCGGAGAGCACGCAGGTATGACCTTACGGTTCTCAGCACTGATCACGGAAAACGTTCCGATCGACAGCGCAATTCCGCGCGGCAAGGAAAAATTCACACCTGCGGCCGCCCGAGTGAACCGGGCGGACGGACAGGGAAGGCAGGCTTGCACTAAATTATGCGTCGTTTCACGCCCACTGTTTTGCGGGACCCCGCCTTTCGCTGGTACTTCACCGCGCGAACATTTTCCCACCTCGGCGACGGCCTGATCTCGATCGCCCTGCTGTTCGGCGCCTTGCGTTTGGGAGCCTCCCCCACTGAGATCGGGATAGTACTGCTGGCAAGCCGACTGCCGGTCGTGGTGTTCACGATCGTCGGGGGCGTGGTCGGCGACCTCGTGTCCCGACGGGCAGTGATGCTCATCGCCGATATCGTCCGGTGTGGCACACAGGGACTCACCGCAGTTCTGCTGCTGACCGGCACTGCCACCCTGTGGCACCTCGCCGTGCTCCAAGCGCTGGCCGGCACGGCCAACGCGTTCTTCAACCCCGCCGCCGCCGGTTTGGTCGCCGACGTGGTACCCGAAGAACACAGGCACCAGGCAAACGCGCTCCTCACCGCCACCCAGAACGGGGCCATCCTCGTAGCGCCGGTGATCTCCGCCACCCTGGTTGCCACCGTCGGCGCGGGTGCCTCGTTCGCCTTGGACGCCGCCACGTTCGTCATCAGCGCCGCGGCATTGATCATGCTGCGGGTCCCCGATCGTCCCGTGCCCCGGCGCCCAGGAATGCTCGACGCCGTGCGCCACGGGTGGCGTGATTTCCGCTCACGCCCATGGTTGCAGGCGACCACCATCCAGGTCGCCGTCATCAACGGCGTCTGCATCTCCCCATTCCTCGTCCTCGGTCCGATTGTTGCCGACAAGCAACTCGGTGGGCCGCTGGCCTGGGCTTTCATCGGAAATGGCTTCGCCATCGGCGCATTGGCCGGAAGTGCCATCGCGATGCGTTGGCACCCGCCTCGTCCCCTGCGGATCGCCGTCACCATCCCCATCGCGCTGGCACCGCTGCTGGTCCTGCTCGCCATCGGTGCTCCGGTGTATCTGCTGGCCGCCGCCGCTGTGCCAGCGGGCATCCAATCCGCCATCTATGCAGTGCTGACCGACACCGCGCGGCAAACGCATGTTCCCCCCGACCTGGTGGCCCGCGCGACCGGCTTCTCCACTGTCGTTGGCCTTGCAGCTGCCCCTGTCGGGATGGCCGTCGCCGGGCCTGCGGCCGAGCGGATCGGCTCGAGCACCGTGCTGGTGATCGGTGCTGTCATCGCCGTCGTGAGCGTCCCGTTGGCATTGGCTGTGCGCTCGGTCCGAGAACTGCCGGCACAGCCTGACTCCGCGCCAATCACGGAACACGAGCCCACGATCGCCATCGAGGATGGTGAAGCAATGCCGTCTCACCCGACCGAATTCGCGCGGCGCGACCCATGACCGCAACTGCCGATCCTCGCGCGCTGCACATACCCCACCCGCGTGCACGAGCCACATCGGTGGTGTACGCCATTGCCCACGCTGGCGCCGGTGCCGCGCCCTGGAACGAGGTCGCCGCGGCCATGCCGGACGCGGTGGAACTAAGAGCACTTCGCCTACCAGGCCGGGAGAACCGCTTCCGGACACCGGCGCACACGTCGATGGCATCGGCCGTCGACGAACTCCGCGGGATCGTCCAACGCGATGCGGCCGACCACGGCAAACCCGTGGTGCTCGTGGGCTCGTGCTCCGGTGCCCTGGTCGCAGTCGCTGTGGCCGGTGTTCTCGCTTTACCGGTTGCGGGGTTGGTAGTGGTACGCCAACCAGTTCCCGACAACATCGATTCTGCGGACGGCCTCGCCTCGATGAGCAGCGAGGCGTTGCGGCAGTGGGTTCACGAGCGGCGGATTACCCCCGGTGCTCTCCTCGACAGCGGCATGTTCGAGTTCTTCGAACCCGTTCTCCGCGCGGATCTCAGTGTGGTGGAGGGCTACCGCTACACCGGACCTCTGCGGCACATGCCGGTGCACCTAGTGCACTGCTCGTGGGGTGGCGCGGAACCACAGCCTGAAGCATGGCGACGGGTCACCGACGGCTCCGTGGAGCGCACGTACCTCGACGTCGAAGGCGATCCACTCGCCGAACACCCGGCGGAACTGGCGGCAGCGATCATCAGATTGACCACAGACGTGCCACCGGCTTACTCAAGCAGCGACTCCGCCATCTCAGGCCAGGACACCTGATCAACGCAAAGGAGCGATCATGCCCCAGCACGGCCAGGTCTCCCAGGACGACCTGCAGGCGTATAACGACCACGGCTTCGTGCTGCACGAGTCCGTGTTCACGGATATCGAACTGGAAGGCCTGCGCAAAGCAGCGAAGGAAGAATTGGCGGCGGACACACCCCGCAGGACCGTTGATCAGAAGACTGGCGTGCCATACCGCGCCCACGGCTCCCACGAACACCACCCCGCCTTCCACCGCCTGGTCCGTGATCCACGTTTGCTCGACGTCGCGACAGGCCTGCTCGATGACAACGTCTACGTGCACCAGTTCAAAATCAACAGCAAGGTCCCTTTCACCGGGGATCAATGGGGCTGGCACCAGGATTACACCTTCTGGCACCGGGAAGACCGGATGCGGGAACCTTGGGCGTTGACGGCCGCCGTCCTCCTCGACGAGGTCACGGAGTTCAACGGCCCGCTCATCCTCGTGCCGGGGGCACATCGCTCCGACACCCTGATGACGCCTGCACGCAGCGAAGGCTGGTCCGCGACGACGACCAATGCGCTGAAGTACCACCTCGCCGACTCGGCGGAGTTTCCCGACCTCATCGATCGACACGGGATGATCGCGCCTAAGGCATCCGCCGGGTCCGTGCTGTGGTTCCACTGCAACATCCCGCACGCTTCGGGCAATAACATGTCCCCATCCGGGCGATCACTGATTCTCATCAGCTACAACTCGGTGCGCAACGCCTTGCCCGAGATCAGCCCTCGCCCCGAATGGCTCATCGGACGGGACTTCCGAGCATTGACCGCGATCGGCGATCCATCGTGACCCTGAGCCATGACTACTAGTCCATACCGGAGGTAACAGTGACCGGTCTTTTCGATGACCCCAACGGCACTTACCTGGTTCTGGTCAACGCGGAAAATCAGCACTCATTGTGGCCCGAATCTGTTGCCATTCCAGCTGGCTGGAGCGTGACATACGGACCAGCAGCACGTGACGAGTCCCTAGAGTACGTAAAATGCAACTGGACCGATCAACGACCGACGACGCTGATCAGCCAGATGGAACGTTAGCCGCATAATCGGACCGCGTGCTGCAGCGCAACCCGCCGATCACATCGCAGTACGCGGTCCGGGGCATCGACAACTGATGTGCCCTGGATTTTGCGGAGTCGGGTTACTGGACTTCATGCTGATCACCCCCAGGAGAGGTCAGCATGCCCAGGAGTCACCCGCCGGAGTTCCGCAGCAGCGGCGGAGACTTGACGAACGCCGCCGCTGCTCTGGTCCGAGGCCTCCTTCGATCCGCACTGGTTCCGGCATGGCGCGGCGACCCGGATGTTGCGTGACGGTGTCCCGATCGAGGTGGTCTCCAAGTTGTTGGGCCACGCGGACCTGAGTACGACGCTCGACGTCTATGGGCATTTGACCGCGGAGGATGCTCGTCGGGCGCTGCAGGACGCGGGCTGGTTCACCGGCAGGGAGGTGACGTGGTGACTTCGGAAGACACCCCGATTAGCGCATCCGATGACCTGGCGTTGGCATCGCGGGGGTATCCGGCGGGGCTGCGCGAGAAGCTGATGTCCTTGGTCCGCCCCGATTTCCGGGCCTCGGTCCTGATCGTCGATCCCTCCGACCCCGTCTTCGGCAGCCATTCGTGCCTGGTCGACACCTGCCACCGAGCCGCTCGCCTGCATGACTTGTGCAGCGGGCACTTCCAGCGCTGGAACACCAAGGGACGTCCGGACAAAGCAGAGTTCGCCGCGAGCACGGCCGCCCGACTCCGTGGCGACGGGGCGATGCCGCCATGCTCGGTACCCGGTTGCGGTTATGGCAGGAACAGCACGGGGTTGTGCGTCGCGCATGTCGGGCGGTGGCACCAGGCCGGCCGCCCCGACCTCGCCGCCTGGCTGACCGCGTGCTCCCCGGTCACGACGCCCGCACCGCACGGCCAGTGCCGAATCGCCTCCTGCGAGTTGTGGGCCACCGCCCGGATTCCGCTGTGTGTCTCGCACGCCGCCCGGTGGCGGCTGGCCGGACAGCCCGAGGTCGACGCGTTCGCCGCAGCCCACGACGACACCCCGCTTCAGTGCGAGACGATCGACCTGCTGCTCCTGTCCCCGCCGCTGCGGCTGGAGATCCAGTACGTCCTGCAGCAACGACACGACGAACAGCAGGCCCGCCTGACCCCCAAGTTGATCCGTCATGCCGTCAACGTGCTGGCCCGCAGCGGCATGGGCTCCCTACTGCAGTGGCCCGAGTCTGTCTGGAGCGAGCGCATCCTGTCCGCCCCCGGTGCCCGGAAGGCGTCCGGGCCGTTCCTGGCCTATGCGCGCCGCCGGGTGGAGAACCTGTACTACGGCACCGGATGGGAGGTCGAATACCCTCGCGACGAGTGGCGGCTCCTCAATCTCGGCATCCAGGGCACCTTGACAGCCCTGCGCTTCGGCGCGATCCCTCAACCCTGGCTCAAACAGCTCACCAAACGCTGGGCCAGGTGGCGCCTGACAAGCGGTATCAGCGTCGGAAGCGTTGGCACCGGCCTGCTCGCCGTCACCCGGTTCGCGACGTTTCTCACCCGCCCGGAACTCGGCGTCGAGCGGATGGACCAAATCGACCGCGGCGTGCTGGAGCGCTACCTCGCCGAGTTGCAGATACTCGGCGGTGGGGAACACCACCGGCGCATGGTTGGACAGTTAGGGATCTTCCTGACCGATATCCGCCGCCATCGCTGGGACTCCTCCTTGCCCGCGGATGCGGTCTTCTTCACCGAAGACGTCCCGCGTCATGTCAAGCGACTGCCCAGAGCCTTGGCCGAGCAGGTGATGGCCCAGCTTGAAGACCCGGTCAACCTCGACCGGTGGCAGCAGTCGGCCTACCGTCTGATCACCGTCATCCTGATGCGCTGCGGACTACGCATCAAGGACGCGACCAGACTGCCCTTCGACTGCCTCGTCCACGACGCCGACGGCGCACCCTATCTGCGCTACCTCAACCACAAGATGAAACGAGAGGCCCTCGTTCCCATCGACGAGGAGCTCGAAGGACACATCCGCGACCAGCAGGGCAGGCTGCTCGAACTCTGGCCCGCGAGCGTCCCGGTGTTGTTTCCCCGGAAGCTGAAGAACCTGCACGGACGGGAGCCGATGAACGGCGGCACCTACCGCCAGGTGCTGGGCCCTTGGCTGGAGCGCTGCGAGATACGCGACGCACACGGCCAACCGGTCCATCTGACACCGCACCAATGGAGGCACACCCTCGGCACCAGACTGATCAACCGGGACGTCCCGCAGGAGGTCGTCCGCAAGATCCTCGATCACGACTCACACGAGATGACCGCCCACTACGCGCGCATGCACGACACCACGGTCCGCCGCCACTGGGAGAAAGCCCGCAAGGTCAACATCAGCGGTGAGCGAGTCACCCTCGACCCGGACGGCCCGCTCGCCGAGGCCGCCTGGGCCAAACAACGCGTCGGCCGCGCCACGCAGGCCCTGCCCAACGGCTACTGCGGCCTGCCCGTGGTGAAGACCTGCCCGCACGCGAATGCCTGCCTGACTTGCCCGATGTTCATCACCACGCCGGAGTTCCTACCCCAGCATCACCAGCAGCGCCAACAGGTCCTGCAGATCATCTCCGCGGCCGAAGCTCGCGGACAGCAACGGCTCGTCGAGATGAACCAGCAAGTCCTGGGCAACCTCGACCGCATCATCACCTCCCTCGGCCAAGACGGTGACGGCACGGAAGTGGCTGCCGATGCGAGCTGACAACAGTGCCCACCTGGTGGTCTCAGCCCGCCAGCGGCACGAACTGACCCGCGCCAAGGCCATCAGGACCCTGCGCGAACTCGATACCGCGGGCACTCCGGTGACCTTCGAAACCGTTGCCCGCATTGCAGAAGTCTCGCGCTCATGGCTCTACACACAGCCGGACATCCGCGCCGAGATCGAAAGACTCCGGCTTCTTGACCGCCGCCCTCTTCCTTCGGCAGCACCCACCCGTCAACGCGGCAGTGACGCTTCGCTCGCCCAGCGCCTGGAGATCGCCCTGGCCCGGAATCGTGAACTCACCACGGATAACCAACGCCTCCGCAGTCAGCTCGCCCATGCCCTCGGTCGACTCCGCACCGCTGGCCTTGCCACCACGGAGGAATCCACAGCCCTACGACGCGCTTCGGTAACGATCGGCCCCTGCTGAGCCAGGTCCACAACCGTGCCGTCGTCTCGTCGTCGACACCGTCCTCGACGAGACGACGCAGGTCACAGCTCTGCGCAAACGATCAACTCAAGATAAGTCGGGGACAGACCTATGCCACGGTCGTGATCGATCTGGCGACCCGGCAGCCGATCGACGTGCTCGCCGACCGGGAGGCCGACACTCTCGCGGAGTGGTTGAAGGCCCATCCCGAGATCCGGATCATCACCCGGGACCGAGCCGGTGCCTACGCGGAAGGCGCCTCGCGGGGCGCGCCGCAGGCGACACAATGCGCGGATCGCTGGCATTTATGGAAGAACTTGGGCGAGGCCGTCGACAAGACCGTGATTGCGCACCGCAGGTGCCTGTCCGAGCCGCCCGCACCCGAGGCGGTCCCGCCCGACGGCTCCGCCGGAGATGTCGCCGCGGGGGAGGTTGCCGGCGCGATCGAGCCTGCCGTCACCTCGGCTCCCGACATCGAACCTCCGGTCGCCGCCCCGGCGGTCGAGTCCGCGTTCGTAACACGGATCCGGGAGCGGTACGCCGCTGTGCAGGCCCGACACGCCGCGGGCAGGGGAATCCGAGCGATCACACGGGAGCTGGGCCTGGATCGCAAAACAGTCCGCCGGTTCGTCCACGCCCACGACGTCGGGGAACTGATCGCCAAGACCGGCTCCCGATACTCGCTGCTGGACAAGTACAAGCCCTACCTCACCCAGCGCTGGACCGGAGGCCACACCAACGTCTCCCGACTGATCGCCGAGATACGCGGGCAGGGCTACCGCGGCAGCGCCCGAACCGTCTACCGCTACCTGCGCTCCTTCCCCGCCGGCCGGACGACACCGGCCACCACCGTCGCACCATCCCTCACCCGCACCACCGAAAATCCGGCACGTCACCGGTTGGATCATGCGCGACCCGCAGAACTTGTCCGACACGGAATGCCTGCGGCTCCACGAGATTCTGGCCCGCTGCCCCGAGTTGGAGGCCACCCGTCGGCATGTTGGCGGGTTCGCGTCCATGATCGGCGACTTGGGCGGTGACCGGCTGCCCGGTTGGATGGACGGCGTCCGGGCTGACAACCTGCCCGCGCTGCATTCTTTCGTGACCGGTCTGCGGCACGACCTGGCCGCCGTGACTGCCGGGCTCACCCTGCCGTGGAGCAACGGTCCTACCGAGGGCACCGTGAACAAAGTCAAGATGATCAAGCGGCAAATGTTCGGACGGGCCGGTTTTCCCTTGCTACGCAAGAGGATACTGCACTACTCGTGAGGTTCGCCTGCTCCCTCGAACTTACTTGATCACGCAACTTGGCCCAGAACCCATGCTCGTGGCAGGCGACAGTTTGCGACGGAGGTTCTGCATGCCGCATATCGCGACCCCCTCACCCCCACCGACCTCGCAGCCTGCTGGCCGGCTGGCCCGGCTATCGGGGGAAATGGCTCCGCTGTTCGTCTACGGGAGTCTGCGTTTCCCTGAGGTCCTGGTCGCGCTACTCGATCGCGTCCCGTCAGCGCACCCGCCCGCGCAGCGGGTTGGCGCGTCGCGGCGCCGCGTGACCACGTCTACCCCGCGCTCATTCCGGCCGACGGTTCCGCACACGGTCTCCTGCTGATGGAGTTGACGGAGTCGGAGTGGCGCCCGGTCGACGCTTTCGAAAACGATCTGTACGAACTCCATTGTCTGTCCCTTGACGACCGCCGTAGCGGCTGGTCGTACGTGTGTCACGACGAGTCCGAAGTACTGCCGCACGACTGGAACGCCGAGACGTTCGCCGATCGGGAACTCGGCACATACGTCGAGCGATGCCAGGAATGGCGTAGTTGGTACGAATCCAGGTAGAACTCGCACTGTTGCTCTGGCCGTTGCCGAGAGGCTGACGAACACCGATGACCGGTCGTCACGAGCTACTGAGCGTGGTCGCCGAGGCACACGGATCGAGGGACACACGATGGACCAGAACGACACCGGCGCCCCGGACCTTACCGGCGCCGAGGCCTACGTGACGGCTGCGGAACACTCGATGGGGACTGGCACGTGGTGGCTGCTCCCGGATGAGACGGTCGTCTACGAGCGGGCAGAAGGCCACTACGACACCCACCTCGGCAAGTGGGAAACGAAGCTGGTGGTGCTGAACGCCCACACCCTCCGGTCGTCGCCTTTCTGGACGGTCCGCCCCAGTTGACGCCGCCGTGGCCGCCATGACAGAGGTCGGCCTGGAGCGAAATCTGCCCCGACATGGTCACCTGGCACGTGATACGGCATGCCTGATGGCGCCCGGACCATCGGCCTGTCCGCAGCGATGTCGGCCGCCATGGGCGACGAAACGACGCAGTTGCCGGCGATGTTCCGGCGTCACGTCGAGGTCGTGCACAACACCGTCCACACCGGTCCACGGTCTCGACGGAAACGTCCGCCGAGGGTCTATGGAACTCGGCAGGATCATGTGCGTGCCACGGTGACCATTGGCCAATTGACCTGCGGAAAGTCGCCCGGGCGGGGACTATCGCGTCTCGCCGGTCGGGTGGCACGGTCACCGCGTGAAGATGCGACGCCTCGAAGTCCGACTGCCGCCCGACCTTCCCAACGATCAGTACGCCGCGGTCGCACAAGCAGTCTGGGCGGTACTGCACGCTGCGGGGCTCGGCGACTGCAGTTCCCTGCGCCCCGACAAGCTCGTCACCGATTCGGAACTCAACCGCGCCTTCGACGAGGTCGTACGGCACTACCCCTGGGGACCATGATCGAGAATTGGGGCGCTCGTCCGACACGCGGTCGAGCACCGGTTCGGCAACGGAAACGACTCACCACGCCCGTGGGCCACAATGCTTCGTCGCATGCTGACGTGGTTTCCCCGGCCTGTGACGACCGGCACCGCGGCCGACACAAGCCAGCCCGACACACCCCCAGTTGGCACTGTCGCGCCGTCCGGCGCCCGACGTGCGACGTTCCGGAACACCGCACCGTAAATTCGAACGTTTGTTCGACTAGAATGTTCGCATGATCAATAGTCCGTACACCGAGTGGACCGGCGACACCGTCCACGGGCGACGGCCTGTGTACAAACCGTGCCGCGTCGACCTGAGCCGTCTCTACGCTCCCGACCCTGATCGTCCTCGCCGCGTCGTTCCCGACGGCCTGGATCTCACCGGCACAGTCGAAGCAGCACTGACGGGATGGTTTCCCAGTGCTGCTGGCGGTTTTCTCGGCGTGGTGCAGTTCGCACTCCCCTATGCGGACGGACGGCGCGACACCATTCACGTGGTGGACCAACTGGTTCCCGACCACATGATCCGTCAGAACAGGTAACAACGCCCGCCATGGTCTCGCGAGGTAACATCAGGAATCGACTCGACGATTCAATGTGAGCATCCGTGAACACGTCGGTCGTCAACACACTTGGGGGAATCGATGGCACAGCGGACGATTGTCACGCTCGCGGACGATCTCGACGGTGGCGACGCCGACGAAACCGTGAGTTTCGGCGTGGACGGGGTCCACTACAAGATCGACCTGTCGGAGGGCAACGCGACGAAACTCCGTGACAAACTGGCGATGTTCGTCGCACACGGCCGCCGCACGGGCGGCACGGGCCGACGAACGCGGGCAGCGTCCACCTCGGCCACTGATCCTGAGCAGAACCAGCGGATCCGAACCTGGGCCCGAGAAGCCGGATTCCCCATCAACGACCGCGGGCGTATCTCGGCCGAGATCATCGACAAGTTTCACGCCGCACAAGGCTGACCAACCGCACAAGACCCCTGCCATCGGGTAGCAGGCCCGTCGCCGGGTCGGTCAGCATTCCAGTGGCGGTGCCAATCACGCTTCCCGTTGCCCATGGCCGTGGCGAGGCCGAGCGTGAGGCACCGGACTGCTGTGAGGGCGCGGTCCGCGCGCCAGGACCGTCGGGGTGAGGTCGCGTCGATGGCGTTTCGTTCGCTTACGCGGATGACGACCAGCGTGGTGACGACAAGCAACGCGCCGCCCAGCACGAGGGCGATGACGATGGCCACGGAGGAGAACACGTCCCACAGCAGGTCGGTCGACGGGCCGGTCGGATGTGCCTGCGTCACTGCCTGCGTGACTGCGGGACTGTCCACTGTGTACGACACTGAAGGTGCGCCGAGGGAACTGGCGGCGGGAGGAGATGTCGGCGGGACTGGAGCTGGTGGCGGCGCCGAAGGGGGCGAGATCACGACGACGGGAACGGTGCCGATCACGAACACGGCCGTGAGCCCGCGGATCAGTTCCGGCCTTGCGGAGACCGCGATAGTCGCCCTGCGCAGGATGTCGACGATCTCGGTGAAGAACTCACGGACGTGCCCACGGACGCGAAAGTCCGCGTAGCCAGGATCATGCAGGCCCCATTCGCGCACCACCAGCCAGAGCCCGCATCCCGTGCCCGCGCCGACGACCAGACATGCGATGCGAAGCCAGTGCTGGTCGAAGAACACCAGGCCAGCGATTCCGGTGGCCACGGTCGACACTGCGACAAGCCCGGCGCCGAACCACGTGGTCAGCACGCGGGACCGGTGGGCGAGGCCCCACCAGGTGATGTCGCGTTCGGGCGGTCTGGCCGGATCGTCGTGCGCCAGCAGCGTCGCCAGCGTGGTGAGCCACGTCCGCACCCGCTCGGGGTCGTGGCGCCCGCGGGGCAGGAACAGCTCCGCGGCATCGGAGCTGGGCGGTCGAGCGTTCACCACGCCACGATCAAGTGCTGGTACAGGTGGCTCCGCAGCGTTGGGCCGTTCTCGAAGTCGAGCAGTGGCCTGGGATCACGGTGGATGCGACGTACACCTCGCGGAGCTGCCACCACCCCAGTGCGGTCGACGTCGTCTCGGCCAGCGCCGGGGTGGTGGGCAGCGCGGTCAGCACCTCCGCCCACTCCGGCACCGCCGCAGGGGGCAGACAGCGCCGCAGGCACCGCGCGGCCGCCGCACCATCCAGCGGCTCGGGTTCCAGGACGAGCGCGGAGGTGAGCACGGCCCGCGCGTCGCGCACGGCGGTGGTGAACTCCTCCGTGCGGCTGGTCAGGATGAACTGGTCAGGCGAGCGGTTGACCTGGGCGATCACCGCAGTCCGGCCGGCCACGGGCAGTTCGTCCAGACCGTCGAGCACGGGCACCACCCGCCCCCGCCGGACCAGCTGCACACACACGTCGTCGTCGAGCTTGAGGCGGTGGAGTTCCGGATAGTCCCGGCGCATGCGGTCTGCGATCCAGTCCCGCAGGGACAACTCGGAGTTGGGGTCCCAGCCGGTGAGGCTGAACAGCACCGGCACTGTCGCCTGCCACGGTCATGGGACCACCGTTGTGCCACGAGCTAGGGACCACCTCGGGCCGTGGTCGCGGGCCGTCTGCTGATGGTGGTCCAGCGAGTGGAACTCGTCAATCGCGGGTGTCGTTGTG